>Ga0315551_10003239_pt1 | contig 11630 bp, 10 predicted proteins | sample SalMarSW160290MG_FD_203678 | JGI IMG/M metagenome (GOLD analysis project Ga0315551, IMG submission 203678) | Salt marsh sediment microbial communities from the Plum Island Ecosystem LTER, Massachusetts, United States - Salt Marsh Sediment SW1602-90 ... | reverse complement strand
ACTTCCGGGATAAGCAGACGATGGCGCGAGGGCGGCCTGGGTGGGAATTCTTCGACAGGCTCAGAATGAGCGAAGGGGGCGGGGGTGAGATTGCTTCGTCGCTGCGCTCCTCGCAATGACGTTCATTACTAAGCGTTGAGGAAATTTTTGAGAAAGATAAGGGCGTGGGTGATGATGCGGCGGGTCATATACGGCAGACGGGCGGGGTACTGTGCCTTAACGGTATCCCGTTGATTATCCGCATCTACGGCTATATAGACATCACTCCCCATACCGGCATCACCGGCGCTAACGTTTCCGTCGATAGCGATGCCGATATCCGCTTTGAACTCCACGCGCGCCTGTTTCGCCAGGCGCGCGGCCGATGCGGCGTCGGTTCCGGAGGCGCCGCAGGGTATTATCCTGCCGCCTTTGAAGAATTTCACATTCTCCGGGGCTCCCGATAAGGCATGCGCCAGCAGACCGCCAGTGAAGGACTCGGCTACGGCGAGGGTCAGGTTTCCGGATACCAGCAACCCGCCGATGATGCCTTCCAGCGTCTCGTCATCGACGCCCCAGATATATTTGTCCAGTATATCCCGGATATCCTTTTCCCGTTCCGTAATCAGGGTCCTGGCGGCCTCCTCCGTGTCCGCCTTGGCAGTGATGCGCAGTCTTATCCCCCCTGCTCCGGCATACATCGCCAACGTCGGATTCGCCTCCGACAGGAAGGGAGATACCAGCTCGTCGACCCTGGCTTCGGACAGCCCCCACGTCTTAATCGTCCGCGATACGATAACGGCGCCGCTCATCTTTTTAAGTCGGGGCAGCACCTGGTATTGCCACATACTCTGCAGCTCACCGGGGGGACCGGGCAGTGTTACGATAATCCTTCCGTCTTTTTCCACCCACCAGCCCGGGGCCGTGCCGGAAGTGTTGCGCAGGGGCACCGCGGAAGGAATAATGTTTGCCTGTTTAAGATTGTTCTCCGGCATTTCAATGCCGCGGGTCGAAAAGAACGCGGTAAGTTCTTTTTTTAAATCGGTGTCGAGAGTTAATTCTTCTCCCAAGAGCCCGGCGATGACGTTGCGGGTAATATCTCCCTGGGTGGGGCCGAGACCCCCGGTGGTGATAATCAGGTCAGACCTTTTCCAGGCCTGCTCGAGGACGGCGTAAAATCTCTGGTAATTATCTCCGACCGTCGAGGAATAATAGAGGTCAATCCCCAGCGCCGCCAGTTGGTCGGCGATATAGGGCGTATTGGAATCCGTTATTTCACCGAGAAGCAGCTCGGTGCCGCTGGTGATAATCTCCGCTTTCAGCATATCCGGGGAATATTATAGCATAACGAAATATTTTAAGAGGGGGCCAGCATGATAAGCCGAGGATGATACGTCCTTCACAAGTGAAGGATAAAGGTGGGAATTCTTCGACAGGCTCAGAATGAGCGGGGGGGGGCGAGGAGGATTATTTACCTCTGCCCGCCGATAGTGCTAAAATCAGTATTGACTGTGGCGCACGATAGAGAATACGACACCGAGATAGCCCCGATAAACGAACTGCGCCTGCGCCACCTTACCGTGGATGAAGCCCTGCCCAAACTCGACCAGTTCCTGCACGACACTTTTATGGCCGGCCTGATACAGGTGAAGGTAATCCACGGCAAGGGGACGGGTACTTTAAGGCAGACGGTGCGGCGGGTGCTGGCGAAACACTCCCTGGTAAAGTCTTTCCGGCCGGGCGGCTACGGAGAGGGGGGAGAAGGGGTAACGATAGCGGAACTAGCCGATAAATAACCTCTGCACCGATTGAACGACGCAGGCCTTTCAGCTATAATTGTAGTGTTATCCGTGGTGAGTGTAGCCCAGTGGTCTAAGGCGCCAGGTTGTGGCCCTGGATATCGAGGGTTCAAATCCCTCCACTCACCCCAATACCCTACCTGATTTGGTCGCTTACTGATATAGCGTTCAAATCCCCTCTCCTGCCCTACCTCTCCATTTGGTTCCTCTACGTACCCCACCGCCAACAACACCCCACCCGTAGAGTAATCAAATCCCTCCACTCACCCCAATAATTTTTTAACTACCCCACCATTTTTTTATCCACACCCCGCCGGTGATTGGCGGTCGTCCAGACACGGGCGCGTTTGATAAAGTCGTTGACCTCCGCGTCCGTGCGGAAGTCGTCCGGCCCGCAGTAGTCGTGATGCACCATTCTTTCCCTGTCCCTCATCAGCTTTTTAGAGGTCAGCTTATAAGCGGGATAGCCCAGGGCCATCATGTCGTAGATTTCAAGCTCCGGCGGTATGCCCAGGAGGTCTTTGGTGAGGCAGTGGGTGTAGGCAACCGCTACCGATGACACCCACTCGTTGGCCAGTCCGAGAGTCGTGGCGGCGAGGCTCATATAGAGATAGGCGTTGGCCAGGCTGGAGACGTGAATCGTGCGGAGTCGCTCGGCGTCGTAGCGCATGGCGGTGGGGAGGCCTTTCAGCGTGCGGGTATCGCCGAGGACAAGGATAAAGACCGGGGCGACGCGGTAGTCCATCTCGGGGTCGTGGGAGGGACGCTGCGGTACGCGCTGCCAGGGTTCCCGGGCGCTTTCCGTCTTCATGATGAGCTTATGGTAATCCCGCACCCACTGGACGATGGCGTCCTTCTTTTTCTTGTCCCTTATGACGACGAATTCCCAGGGCTGCATGTTATAGCCGGAGGGCGCCCATCTGGCTGCTTCTATAATTTTATCCACGAGGTCATCGGGGAGGGGGTCGGGTTTAAAGCGCCGGATGGTGCGGCGGTGTTTGACTAAATCCAGAAAGCTGTCGTAGTTCATTGGTGGCCTCCGTAATTAATAATATCCGCTTTTAGTATAGATATTATATGGCCGCTAAATCAATTTTCTGCCTCACTTACTATTTTTGTGGTGAACCTATCCCCCTTTGTCCCCCTTCCCCTGGGGATTTGTGAAGGGAAGGGGGAATAATAAGAAAGAGGGGCTTGCGCCCCTCTTAGACACCCGGCTGTGTTAAGGGGTACGATGGTGATTCTTGGGGTTATGGGGTATAATTTAGCATAACGTGCGCCTGTAGCTCAGCGGACTAGAGCACCGGTCTTCGGAACCGGGTGTCGTGGGTTCGAATCCCTCCAGGCGCGCTATAATTCCGAAAAAGAAAATGCCCCCCAAGATTTACCCGGGGGGCGTTTATATTATTACCTCTTAAAACTCTACCCTTAAATCTTGTCAAACACCTCGCTGACTTTGGGGTTGAGGCCGCTGCCGAACTTCTCTACCGCATCGTAGCGGAGCTTGTGGAGTTCCTGCTGCTTCTCCTCGAACTCGCTGCGCGTGTAGAGTCGTTCCGGGTGCACCATGATATCGTCGACGGCGCGGATGGACGTGGGCACTTTAAAGCCGGTGGGGGAATCCACCCAGTCTTCGAGTCCGCCGCGCAGGAGGGAATCCAGTATGCTCATGGTGTGGCCCACGTTGATATCTTTAAAGTGATAGCCTTCCCCTACCGAGCCCGTGTTCATCAGGTAGTAGTTAACGTGGGAGTGGTTGGAGAGGATATCGTAAAAGCGGTTGGCGTGGGCGGCGCGGTCGCCGGCGATAAACGGGTCGTAGAAAAATTCCGTCCTTATTTTGCCCGCCCGGGTGGGGTCGCCCGCGGACGACTCCATGGCCTGCCCCAGCACCATCAAAGCGGTAGCCTGCTCCAGATTGAGCTTCGATATGGCCGGAATAATGGAACCCCGGGTGATGATGACAACGTTATCGACTCTCTCGACGTCGATGTGGGAGCTGGCGTGCATAAAGTCCTTACGCATCACCACCGCGCGCCCGTTGGACGTACGCTCGAAGTTCTCAAAGTCGAAATCGCCTTCGTCGGTGACGTAGACATTCTCCAGGACGGTCTCGGACTTCAGCAGGCCGTAGAATATCTCGACCTGCTCCGCCGGATTAACGCCCTCCGTCTTAACGAACACGCCGCCCTGCTCGAAGCCGTAAAACGAGCCGTCCGGCATGAGGGTGCCGCCGTCGTCCTGAATCAGCCACGACCTCTCCATGCCCTTCCGGGCGAGAATCTGGCAGGTGGTGGTGGTCTTGCCGTTGGCGCTCAAAGCGATAAGCAGCGTCCGCACCGGACGGTAAGCGCCGTGGGTCGTCTGGAGAAAGTCCTCGCGGCAGCCGGCATGGAGGAAAAGGCCGCCCTTCTTCGTCTTGGCCGCCCAGTCCTCGCAGGCGAAAACGCCCTTCTTATATTCGCCGATGTAGTTGCTGTTCCGCACAATCTTGACGGCACGGCCGTCATCCAGGAAAGCCAGCCTGATGGTGATGTCCTTCTGGGGGAGGGGCTTCGTCCGGTTGGCCTCCCAGTTTTCGTCGCCGAAAAAGACCAGCTGATAGTCCGGCTTCGCAACGGGTTTTTTCACCGGGGCGAACAGGTTTTTACCGCCGTAAGCGACATGAGCGAACTTCTCCGGTATAATCAGCCTGACCACGGTACTGCTGTTCAGGTTGCCCACAATGCGGTCGACGGATATCAGCTTCTCCCCGGCCAGGGATTCCTCGCAGTGGGCCAGCAGCCTCATCTCATCGTCGCCAAAGGGGTCGTCGACGCTGTTTTTGGTGAAAGCCTGCGCCCGCGAGGTAGGCTCACTCTCGGCAACGAAGTTATCGTAAATCGTCTTGACGGTGCCCTGCTGCTTTTCAACCAGCGTTCTCAACTCGGCATCGGAGGGATTGTCCAGCAGCCGGCCTTCGGCCCTGGCTTTCTCCCAGATTTTTTCAGCAGTCCGGGCAAATTCTTCCAGGTTAATTTTCGATTCCATATCAAACCTCTCTAAGACTTAATCAGGCTTTGCCGGCCACCGGCACAGCATCACTATATCATAAAAAAGACGGGAAAAAGCGGCCCGGCATAAGCCATTGAGAATTATCTCCTGATAATCCGGAGGTCACATTAGTTATTGATACTCAAATTATAACATATTAATTCTAAAAAAAAAGTGCCGGCGCACCGTATTTTGTTCTTAATGGGCTTCCCTTAATAAATCACCAATTGTATAATCAATGGTAAAGGACGGTATACAAATTTATGATTCGCGTATGCGGGGCGGAAGATACCGGAAAAATGTACGGCATCATCAACGAGGCCGCCAAAGCCTACGACGGCGTCATCGAGGCGGACTGCTATCACCAGCCCTATATGCCCGAGGAGGAGCTGGAACAGGAGATGAAACGGGTAATATTCTACGGCTGGGAAGTCGGCGGGGAACTGGTCGGCGTCATGGGCATCGAGTCGATTAAAGACGTCACGCTTATCCGCCATGCCTACGTGCTGCCGCAGTACCAGCAACAGGGAATCGGCAAAGGGCTGCTCGACCACCTCAAGGAACTGGCAACTACCCGGAGCCTGCTGGTGGGTACATGGGCGGCGGCGTACTGGGCGATTGATTTTTACCGGAAACACGGATTTAATCTGCTACCTGACAAAGACGCACTGCTGGCGAAATACTGGGACATTCCACCGCGCCAGATTGAAACATCGGTAGTGATGGGAATAATAATCAACGATAACTGAAAAGGAGCTGTTATGGGCAAGGTCTGGATTAGCAGGCTTATTCAGGCGGCGGCAATCACCATCACCCTCGCCGCGGTATGCCAGGAAATGGAAAAGCCGAGCGAGGAAAGGCACTGGCACGGCAAGCTGGGCCTCATACCCTACGATTTCCGGCTGCCGACAATCGAGCGATTCAGGGAATCCTACTGGAACACGGATAACAGCCGGATTTTCACGCCGGAGGCCTGGGGAATCGGCTGGGGGATTAACTTCCACGCGCTGCTGGAAAAGATGAGAATCATCGGCGAGTCCTACCTCTCCGAGAACGATTTCCTGATGCCGACAAAATCGCTTAGGGAGATACTGGAAAACCGCCCGGTGATGGAGTAAGGGCCAGAGAGTTTAAACCTCCCCCCAAACCCCGTCCCGGTAAAGCTTGGCCAGTTTCACCGGCAACAGGCGGTTAGCCAGGTCTCCCCCGCTCCGTGTATACACCTTGATATAGTTGCCGGTCAGGCCGGACCAGACACCGCCGGCCTTCTTCTCCCAGAGGACTTCCAGAGTCCTGCCCAGGAACTCCTGCTGAAATTTTTTAACGTTTTCTTCAGCCAGGGCCAGCATCTGCTGACTGCGCTGCTTCTTTATTTTTTCAGGCACCTGCCGCGGCATGTTCGCCGCCGCCGTGCCGGGGCGGGGGGAATAAGGGAAGACATGGATGCGGGCGAACCGCATTTGCTTAGAGAACTCGTAAGTCTCTCGGAACTCCTCGTCGGTCTCGCCGGGAAAGCCCACGATGACATCGGTGGTAACAGCCGCCCCCGGCACCGAATCCCGAATCAGGGCAACCACGTCATGGTAGCCGGCAGTATGATAACGCCGCTTCATGCGCTCCAGAACGCTGTCGCTGCCGCTCTGTAAAGACAGGTGAAAGTGCGGGCAAAGCCGGGGGTTTTGCCAGAGTCCGATAAGCTCCGGTGAAATTTCCGGGGGCTGGAGGGAGGATATCCTCAAGCGGGGCATTCCCGTTTCCGAAAGTACCCTCTCCAGCAGCCTTTTAAAGTCGGTGCCGCTATAGTCATATGTACCGATTTCCGTACCGGTCAATACCACCTCCTGACAGCCTTCCGCCGCCAGCTCTTTGACAAGGGCAACCACCTTTTCCGCCGGCACGCTTTTCACGCGGCTCCTCACCAGGGGCACGATGCAGTAGGCGCAGAAGCTGCGGCAGCCGTCCTGTACCTTGACAAAGACACGGGTACGGCGGCCTCCTTCGCGCGGGATTACGGAGGCCGGGGGCGACGGGCTGTTGATACTGCCGATATCATCCAGTAATTTTAACAGGTGCCATTTCTGCCGATTATCCAGAACGAGTTCCACCCCCTCAATCCCGGCGAGCTCATTCGGCGAGCGCTGGGCGTAGCAGCCGATGGCTAACAGACGCGCCGCCGGATTCCTGCGGCGGGCCAGCCGCAGCAGGTGACGCGACTTACGGTCGGCGACGTGTGTTACGGTGCAGGTATTGAGGATATAAATATCGGCTTTATCCGCCGGCGATACCAGTCTATAGCCGGCCCCGGCAAGCTGACGCGCCAGGGACTGTATTTCCGCCTGGTTCAACTTGCATCCCAGGCTTTCCAGGGCTACCGTGGGTCTTTCCGCTCTTTTTTTCATGTGCGCTTGTTCCGGGTATGCTGTGATGACGTAAGACATTATACTGTGACCGTCCCAGCGGGGTCAAAAAACGCATGCCGACTTGAAAATAAATGCAAAATATGTTAAAAATTAACTGAATTCCTCTGCGGACTGGTTATCCCCATCAACCTATAAAACAAGGAGGCTACTACAATTAACAGCCACTTAAATAGAGTTGTAGTTACCGGTATCGGGGCTCTTACCCCGCTCGGCCTGGACATGGCCACCACCTGGGACAATCTAGTCACCGGTAAATCCGGCATTGATTATATAACCCTTTTCGACACCTCGAACATGGAGGTCAAGTTCGCCGGCGAGGTCAAGGGGTTCGAGGCTACCAATTATATCGACCGTAAGAGCGCCCGCCGCATGGACCGTTTCGCCCAGCTGGCGGTTGCCGCCGGCCTCCAGGCCGTAAAGCAGGCCGACCTGCGAATCGACGCTTCCAACCAGGATGATATCGGCGTGTTCATCGGGAGCGGCATCGGCGGCCTGACCACGCTGTTCGAACAGATACAGGTACTGCTGGAAAAGGGGCCTGACAGGGTCAGCCCTTTCCTGGCGCCGATGATGATATCGGATATAGCCGCCGCCCAGGTATCAATTGCGCTGGGGGTCAAAGGGCCGAACCTGTGCATCACATCAGCCTGCTCCAGCGGCTCCGATGCTATCGGTGCAGCTTACGAGTATATTAAAAACGATAACGCCCAGGTAATGATTGCCGGCGGTGCCGAGGCCATCATAAACCCGGTAGGCATCACCGCCTTCAGCTCCCTGAAAGCGATTTCCACCAGAAACGATGCCCCGCAGAAGGCCTCCCGTCCCTTTGATAAAGACCGTGACGGTTTTATCATCAGCGAGGGGGGGGTGGTTCTCATCCTGGAAAGCCTGGAGCACGCCCTGAAGCGGGGCGCGAATATCCTGGCGGAAATCATCGGCTACGGGGCGACCGCCGATTCTTTCCACGTGACCCAGCCGATGGCAAACGGCGAGGGGGCAGCTAAAGCAATGCAAATGGCCATGAAACGGGGCGGGATAAAGCCGGAGGAAATCGATTACATCAACGCCCACGGCACGTCCACGCAGCTGAACGATGCCATGGAGACAAAAGCCATCAAGGCAACCTTCGGGGAGAGGGCCTACAAGATACCCATCAGCTCGACGAAGTCGATGACCGGGCACATGATAGGCTGCGCCGGTGCCATGGAACCGGCCATCTGCATCATGACGATTGTAAACGGGGTCATACCACCGACGATAAATTACGAAAATCCCGACCCCGAATGCGACCTGGATTACGTACCCAACACTGCCCGCAAGGCCGAGTTGAACACGGTACTGACCAACTCTTTCGGCTTCGGCGGACACAACTCGGTACTTATTTTACGGAAATACGCCGAGGCATAATTTGAGCCATAGTCGCTGGAACCTGCTGCCGCCCGTAACCGACCAACAGATGGTCAGCGACTCCGGCTTTTCCCCGCTGCTGACACAGCTACTATATAATCGCGGCATCACCCGACCGGAGAACTTCAAGTCATTCCTGGCCAGCGACGAGAGCCTCTTGAGCGACCCTTTTCTACTCCCCGGCATGGAAAAGGGGGTATTCAGAATCTACCAGGCCATGCTTTCCGGCGAGACCGTCGGCATCTTCGGGGACTTCGATGCGGACGGCATGACTTCCACCGCGGTCCTGGTGCAGGGTTTAACATTCCTCGGTGTCAAGGCCATCCCCTACATACCCCACCGCCAGACGGAGGGACACGGATTGACCACAGCCGCCCTTAAGGGACTCCAGGAACAGGGCGCGAGCCTGGTTATAACGGTCGATTGCGGCGTTACCGATGCGGTCGAGGTAAAAAAGGCGATGAAGACGGGACTCGATATCATCGTCACCGACCATCACAATCCCCTGGAAGCAATACCGGAGGCCATAGCCGTTATCGACCCCAAGCTGAAGGACTCGGCTTACCCGTTCACGGGGCTGGCCGGGGTGGGGGTAGCTTTTAAACTGCTCCAGGCGTTGTTCAGCAACCTCGGCAAGGAGGAATTATTAGAAAGGGTTATCGACCTGGTGGCTATCGGCACCGTCGCGGATATGTCGCCGCCGCTGGGCGAAAACCGCTACCTTATTAAAGCAGGCCTGAAACAGATGAATGCCAGGCCGCGACCCGGTCTCCGGCAACTGATAAGCCAGATGAGGCTGGAGCCGGGCCGTCTTAACGAGGACAGTATTTCCTGGGTTATCGCCCCCTGCCTGAACGCCGCCGGCAGGCTGGCCGACGGCCTGACCGGCTACAGTCTACTCGTCACCGAATCGCCGAAGGAAGCGCAGGAGCTGGCGCTATGGCTCGCCAGAAAAAACGAGGAGCGTCAGAGAATGACCACGGCGACGCTGAACCGGGCCAGAGAGCAGGTGATAGCCCGGGGACTGACACCCCTGCTGCTTACCGCCGACAAGGAGTACCCCATGGGCATTGCCGGCCTGGTAGCCAGCCGGCTTTCCGAGGAGTTCTACCGCCCTTCGATAGTAGTGCACACGGCGGATAAGGTAAGCCACGCCAGCTGCCGCAGCATACCGGAATTCAACATCATCGCCGCCCTGAACAAGTTCAGCCACCTTTTTACCCGCTACGGCGGCCACGCCGCGGCGGCGGGATTTACCCTGCCCACGAAAAATCTGCCCCGGCTCGAAGAAGAGCTGGGAGCGCTGGCCGCCGAGGAACTTGCGGGGGTGGAGCTTCGTCCTCACCTTGATATCGACGCCCTGGTTACCCTGCCCGAACTCGGCGGGGACACTTACCAGACGACGCAGCTCCTGGCGCCTTTCGGAATAGGCAACCCGGTGCCGATTTTCATGAGCAAGGGGGTGGAAGTGCCGGAGCACCGCACCATGGGCAACGGCGGGGAGCATTTGCGGATGAAGCTCAAGCAGGGAGGCACGGTCTGGGACGCGGTGGCATTCCGGCTGGCCAGTCACCGGGATGAACTATCAGCGGCTATAGATGTTGTCTACAACATGGAGATAGACCGTTGGGGCGGGAAAGAGCAGTTGCGGCTGAACATACTGGACTTTAAGGGGAGCGGTTAGCTAATTTTATCTACCTCACCCCCTGTTTTTATGGTGAACCTATCCCAATGTGGAATTATTTTTAACCTCACCCCCTTAATCCCCCTCTCCTTGCGAGGCAGGATGAAGGAGAGGGGGAAGTAAAGAAAGAGGGGCTGCGCCCCTCTTAGACTCCCCATAACGTACATATGGGCTGTGCCCCGCGGCGTACTCCCCTTACATTCATTTGCATTACTTTACACTGTGGTATAATTATTTCACTCAATGGGGGAGGTGTAAAAGTTATGCCATTTGTATTCAGAGAAGGATTAGTGTTTATGCCCGGTGATAAAGCACTATTCAAACCTGATGAAGAACACGAAGGGGAACCATGTATTGTAACAGGGTTGATTTCTGGTGAGGATAACATACTGAGTGCATATACGATAACATTATTGGACAGTAAGAAAAATCTGTTTTGTGCCCTAGAAGAATTAAACCTTCTACCAAAAGAATAATATTTATTTTTTACTGTATTGTTTACTATTATTTAGTTAGTTTTTATTTACATTCTTACTTAATCCCCCTTTACAAAAGGGGGAGACGGGGTGAGGAAAATAGAGATTGTTTCGCTACGCTCGCAATAACGTTTACGGGGTGGTGAGGAGTAAAATTAAGGGATAAGCCGTGGGTGATACAGGGCGGTTCGGGTGGGAATAGATAACATGGAACGGGGGGGGTTAAGGAGTGGGGGTTTCTTCCCCCTCACCCTTTTTTACCCAGCGCGTTTTTAAAGCCATGAGGGTGATGGTGATGATTAACACCACGATGGAAATCCACTGTGCCTCATGCAGGATATAAAGCCAAGTTACATGATTCTGGAGAAAATCAACGCCGGCAGGCCACAAAGACTGGAAATGACCTATGAAAGATGTACCATCGCGGATAAAATCAATGCCAAGTCGCCATACTGCATAAAAAGTCAGATAGATGAGGAACAGCGAGCCATCGGGGCGGAACCGCTTCCTCAAGGCCACCAGGATTCCGAAGACAATCAGGTTATAGATAATTTCATAGGGCTGCGTGGGGTGAACAGGTATTCCCAGCGGGCCGAGGCTCTCCGGATGAGTATAGATAACAGCCCAAGGCAGGTGGCATTCTATCCCGTAGCAGCAGCCATTCAGGGTGCAGCCCACCCTGCCGATAGCCTGCGCCAGGATAATCCCGGGAGCCAGCATGTCCGCAAAGTAGCCGAAAGAAATTTTCCTGAACCGACTGAAAATCCAGATACCTAATGCCGCCCCGAGGACGGCGCCGTAGATGGACAGTCCCGAACCGCCGATTATCTGG
>Ga0315551_10003235_pt1 | contig 11634 bp, 7 predicted proteins | sample SalMarSW160290MG_FD_203678 | JGI IMG/M metagenome (GOLD analysis project Ga0315551, IMG submission 203678) | Salt marsh sediment microbial communities from the Plum Island Ecosystem LTER, Massachusetts, United States - Salt Marsh Sediment SW1602-90 ... | reverse complement strand
CGAGGCGGGTGAGCTCCTCGACGGCGGCATCGGTCGAGTCCGCATCGCCCGCCAGCCGCACCAGCTCGTCACCCCACGCGTCGGCCTTCTCGTGCTGCCCGCTCCGGTCGGCCATGTCCGCCAGATCCCCGAGGGCCGAGGCGCGGAGCTCGCTGCCGAGGTCGGGAACAGCGAGCAGCTCGCGGTACCACTTCTCGGCCCCCGCGAGATCGCCCGAGCGGTTCACGAGGCTCGCGAGCCGCATGAGCGCGTCCGCATCGTCCCGCTCGAGCCCGAGCAGTCGCGCGTACGCGTTCATGGCCACCTGCGGCCTGAGCGGCGCGAACAGCTTTCCCTTGAGGCGAAGCGTCTCCATCATGCCGTCGCCGGCTGCCTGGATGATCTCGTCCAGGCGCTCGGATACCTCGTCGATCTTGCCGTCCTCGACGAGGAGCGCGAGGGCGACCTTCTCCTGCGGGCCCTTCGTCGCGGCGAGAGCCACCGCGGCCTCGACGAAGTCGACCTGCGCCGCCAGGGCGTCGTCGATCTGGTCGGGCGTCTCCGCGGAGGTGACCGCGTCGCCCGCCAGCAGCTCGTACATGGCCGTCGCGGTCTCGACGGTCACGCGGTCGTGAACGATGTCGCCCCAGATGTCCTCGCGGGGGTTCGGCGTGCCCGATACGGGAGCCCGGGATGGTGGCGCCATGTTGGAGAGCCCTCGTGCAAGGCGCTCTCTCTCGATCCTCGATCGCTGCGACGCTGCGCAGGCGGAGAGCGGCGCCATGGAACACCGATCCACAATCTGCTGGAAACGGCGTCGCCCGCCAGAGGCCGGGGAGCCCGCCACCTGCGAGTACCCTGGGCAGGCGGGCCGCTCGGGGGGCGACGGCGGGTTCTGAGCCGCGCTTGACGTCGGGCCCGGCATGTAGACATTCTACTCCCTGAGGCTGTAGACACCCTACACCCAGGGGGGGGAAGCCCCATGACCGACCGCGGAGACCCGCTCGCGCGGATCGAGCTGCTCCAGGGCACGCTCGATCTGATCATACTCCAGTCGCTGCGGTGGGGGCCGTGCCACGGGTACGGGCTCGCCCGGCTCATCCAGTCGACCTCGAAGGACGTCCTGCGGGTCAACACCGGCTCGCTCTATCCCGCGCTCCAGCGGCTCGAGCAGAAGCGGTGGATCGAGGCCGAGTGGGTCGTGTCGGACAGGGGGCAGCGGGTGCGCGAGTACCGCCTGACGGACGCCGGGCGGAAGCACCTCGTCGTCGAGCGCAGGCGCTGGGAGACGCTCTCGGACGCCATGGCGCGCATCCTCGCGCTCCGTCCGGAGGAGGGTGAGGCATGATCGGCTGGCCGTCCCGGCGCCGGCGGGCGCGGGAGCTCGACGAGGAGATCCGCACGCACATCCGGATGGCCGTCGAGGAGCGCGTGGCGCGGGGAGAGTCCCGGGAGGAGGCCGAGCACGCGGCGCGGCGCGAGTTCGGCCGCGCCGACGAAGTGAAGGAGGCCGTGCGGCGCGTCCGGGGCGGGTTGTGGGTGGACCGTCTCGGCCGCGACCTGCGCTTCGCGGGGCGCCAGCTCCGGCGCAGCCCCGGGTTCGCGGCGATCGCGCTCACCACGATCGCGGTGTCGATCGGTCTCACCACCTCGGTGTTCAGCCTCGTCAATGCGCTCTTGTTCAGCCCGCTCCCGGGGGTCGAGGATCCCGGTCGTCTGGTCGCGCTGTACACCGACGAGGGGGACGGACCCGGCGTCTCGTCCTACATGGACTACGTGGACTTCGCGGCGGAGGTCACGACCCTCGAGGAGCTCGCCGCCTTCAAGGCCCGGGATGTGGACACGACGACCCCGACCGGGACCGTGCGGCTGCGGGGGCTCATGGTGTCGGAGAGCTACTTCCGGACCCTGGGCGTGCGGCCTCGGGTGGGGCGGTTCTTCGCGCCGGACGAGGACGAGGTCCCGAACGCCGAGGCGGTCGCCGTCCTGTCGCACGGGCTGTGGCAGTCGAGCTACGGGGGGCGCGAAGAGGTCGTCGGACAGACGATCACGCTCAACCGGCGGGCGTTCGTCATCGTCGGCGTGGCGCCGGAGGGGTTCCGCGGAACGAACCTGGTCAACGCCCCCGACGTGTTCGTCCCGATGGCCATGCAGCCGCAGCTGATGCCATCGTCCGGTCTGCTGCTCGATCGCCGCGGGTGGGGCGGCATCGACGTGCTGGGACGGCTCGCGAAGGGAGCCACAACCGCTCGGGCCCAGGCGGAGCTCCGGGTGATCGGGGAGCGGCTGCGCGAGGCCTACCCGCGCACGAACCGGGACCGGCAGTACACCCTCGGGTCGTTCCGCGACGCCACGATGCCGGTCGGCGTGCGCTCGGACATCCTCGGGTTCGGCGGGATCCTGATCGGGCTCGTCACCCTCGTACTCCTGATCGCGTGCGTGAACGTGGCGAACCTGCTCCTCACGCGCGCGCACGCGCGGCACCGTGAGGTCGCGGTCCGACGCTCGCTGGGCGCCACGCGCGGCATCCTCGTGCGGCAGCTGTTGACCGAGGCGGGCGTGCTGGCGCTGATCGGTGGGGTGGCGGGTCTCCTGATCGCGTTCTGGATGAACCACCTGCTGGCCACCATCCCGCTCCCGTTCGAAGTGGCGTTCGCCGTGGACCGGAACGTCGTCCTGTTCGCGCTCGCCGCCACCGTGCTGACCGGCCTCGCCTTCGGGCTCGCGCCCGCGATCGGCGCCACGCGGCACGAGCTCGTCTCCGGGTTCCGTGAGACCCCACCGCCTGCCCCGCGCCGCGTCCCGATCGCGGCGTCCGAGGCGCTCGTCGTGGTCCAGGTCGCGCTCTCGGTCGCGGTCCTCGTGGCCGCCGGCCTGCTCGGCCGCACGCTGCTCAACCTGCGGCTCCTCGACCCGGGGTTCGTGTCGGACGGCGTCCTCACCGCCGAGCTCGACCCCAGCCTGCAGGGCTATACGGACGAGCGCGCGAAGCGCTTCCACGAGGGCGTGGTCGAGGCCGTTCGGGCGCGACCCGAAGTGCGGAGCGTGGCGCTCTCGAGCCGGCTTCCGGGCCCCGACGCCGATCGAATGATGATCCGCATCCAGGACCACGCGCCACCAGACGGGAGCAGCCCGTACATGCAGTTCTCGGTCGTGTCGCGCTCGTATTTCTCGACCCTCGGCATCCCGATCCGCCGCGGGCGGCCGTTCGAGGCGGGCGACCGCGAGGGGACGCCCTCCGTGATCGTCGTGAACGAGGCCGGGGCCGCCTATGTGCGGGATCTGACGGGCTCCGACCCGCTCGACGCGCGGATCAGCGTCGAGGGACCCGACGGCCCGTTCATGCAGGTGGTGGGCGTGGTGGCCGACGTGCGTGCCGGCCCGCCCCGCCAGGACCCCGCGCCCCACATGTACTTCTGCTTCGAGCAGATCCCCGGGAGCGAGTCGTTCGCGGGCATGGCCCTCATCGCGACCGGCGCCGGCGACGCGGCGAGCCTCGGTCCGGCGTTCCGGAGCGCCGTGGGCTCGGTGGACCCCTCCGTGCCGCTCATGTCCATGCGCTCGCTCGACGCCGTGCTGGGGGACGGGGTCGCGCGCGAGCGTCTCGCGACCACGGTGCTCGGGATCGCGGCGGGGCTGGCGCTCCTGCTGGCCTCGCTGGGGTTGTACGGTGTGCTCGCGCACGCAGTCACGCAGCGGACGGCGGAGATCGGGGTGCGGATGGCGCTCGGGGCCGCCCGGGGATCGGTGCTCCGGAGCGTGCTCGCGCGGGGGCTGGCGCTCACGGGGGCGGGGTTGGTCGTGGGACTCGCCGTCGCGACCCTGGCGGGGCGGACTCTGGCGGCCCTGTTGTACGGCGTGTCGGCCCAGGACCTCGAGACGTTGGTCGGGGTATCGGCGGTGCTGGTCGGCGTCGCCGTCCTGGCGAGCTGGGTCCCCGCCCGGCGGGCGACACGGATCGACCCGGTGGTGGCGCTCAGGGTAGAGTAGGGACAGGAGGGCACGCCGATGCGAAGCCAACCCATACGAGTCCGAACCCTCGTGCTCGTCGTCGGTCCGACCGCCGCGGCGGCCGGAACCCGACCGGCCGTCGCGACCGGACGGCGGACAGATCGCCTTCCAGTCCAAGCGCGACGGCAGCCAGCGAACCGCGAGCAATTCCCAAACGGCCGTCCGTGAGACCGATGAGTCGATCGTGCAGGACGCCGGGCATGGTGTCCCGTCGCCCGGGCGCGCACACGTCGAGGTGAACGGATGTACGTGAGATCCTTCCTGGCGCCGCCCCCCCGGGTGTTCCGCCTGACCCCCGCCTCCTCCGGGACACGCGCCACGGCTGAAGTGCCCGGCTCATCCGGACACGAGCTGCGCAGCGTGAGGTACGCGCGCCGCGAGCGGGGGACGTGGGCGAACGCGATCGTCGCTTCCGTGCTGTTCCACGCGCTCGTCATCCTCCTGTGGCCCGCCGTGTCGATCGCCGTCGAGGGCACCCGGGATCCGGGGCCGCCGCCCCGGCTGGTGCGCCCCATCCAGGTGATCGGCGTGCGCCAGCCATCGCCGGCCCCGGACGCCCCGTCCCGACGACCGGTCGTCCCCGTCGACGTGCCCGCCGTCACGCTGGTGGACGCGGCCCCGATGCGGCGGGGTCCGGAGCTGGTGCTCGCCGAGCTCGCGCCCCCGGGGTGGGCCATGCCCGCGCCACGTCCCGAGGTCGCGGCACCGGCACCGAGCTCCGAGGAGGGAGACGAGTACATCCGGCCCATGGCCCTGTCGATTCTTCGGGACTGGAAGCCCCGAACGCAGCTGCACGGCGTCGAGATCACGGTCCGCGTCCACACGAGCGCCGCCGGACGCGCCACGGGTCTCGTGGAGCTGGTCCCCCCGACCGCGGACCCCTACATGAATCGCGAGATCGCGTCGATGGTGCGGCTCCTCAGGTATCAGCCCGCGCTGCGCGGGGGGCGGCCCGTCGCGGCGTGGGCCGAGATCACCCTCATCTTCTGCCACACGGGCGTCACGGCCACGAGTCCGGCCAGCGCAAGCGGCCTCGCCGACCCCTGCGCGGAGGGCTCGCGGCTCGCCTCCACCGAGCCGCACGCTCCGTAGGACCCGCCCGGCGGCCGATGCCGGTGGTCCTTATGGAGCGAGCTCCGTGAGGGCGACCCACACGGTTCCGTCCGAGCCGGCGAACACCCCGCTCGTAGGACGCCTTCGTTTCCGGAACGTCCATGGCCGCCCAGCCCCGCTCCAGCTCCGGCAACTGTCCCCGTGTCCACGAGGCGTTTCGCTGCCGGTCCTCTCCACGCGTCGACGTCCGCGTCGGTGATCGCCTCGGGCTCGGCCTCCCAGCGCACGATCGAACGCGTCCCATCGGGGTGGAACCGGTCGACCTGTGGGGAGGCGTCGTCTCCGACGACGATCGTCCCATCCGCAGCGCCCAGCGCCCACGACGCATCGGACGCGAACGGCGGTACGATCGAGGTGGGCTTCCACGTGCCCCCGACGTACACGTACCGCTGCTGAATGCCCCCGTAGTCGCCGAGCGTGTCCAGCCCGCGAGATCCGCGGACACGCGAACCAGCGTCATCGGCGGTCGGTAGGGCGGTCCGGGCCGGGAAGGGTCGGGGTTCCGGTCCCAGTGATAGATGGGAGCGAACAGGGTCCCATCTCCCATCCACTGTCCGCCCTCGGACTGCCCCCCGGCGACCTCCTACCGCCTCGGCCGGGCCTGCATGTCGGTCGTCTCGCGAATGCAGGAAGGTACCGTCCGGCGCGAAGTAGACGCGGTCCATGAAGTCCTGGACCTGGAGCGTGTCGCCGGGGAGGATGATGAGTGCCCGCGCCGAGGACCCCGGACACGGACCCGGTCACGAATCACCCCCATCAGTCGCTTGCAGTCCGCCCGCGAAGATGGCCCGGAGCCGACAGACCGCCGGCGAGTGATCGCCGTGGTCGACAATGGACCGATGGAGACGAATGTGGCAAAACCCATAGTCGTCGACAGGGCGATGGACAGCAGCCCGGTTCGCGCGTCCGACCCGGACCCGTCGAGTCGTTCGGTCCGCGGCTACTCCGCCCGGAGCGTGCGCATGGGCTGCAGCGACGCCGCCCGGCGTGCCGGCAGCAGCACCGCCAGCGCGGCCACGCCCACCAGGACGAGCGGCACGCCCACGAAGGCGACCGGATCGAGCGGGCTCGCGCCGTACAGCATGCCGCTCACCAGCCGCGCGGCGGCCACCGCGGCAGCCAGCCCGAGCAGGGCTCCGATCACGACCAGCCGGAGCCCCTCGCCGAGCACCATTCCGATCACCCGGCCGCGCCGGGCACCGAGCGCGATACGGATCCCGATCTCGCGACGACGCCGGGAGACCGAGTAGGCCATCACCCCGTAGATCCCGACGGCCGCCAGCGTCAGTCCGAGGAGGCCGAACAACCCCAATACCGACCCTCCCAGCCGCGCCGGCATGAGCGCGATACCCATGTGATTCTCCACCGAGCGGACGTCGTACACGGGCAGATCGGGATCCAGCTCACGCACGGCCTGGCGGATGTGCCCCAGCGCGATGGTCGGGTCGCCCGATGTGCGCGCGACGAGGGACATCTCGGAGCTCAGGAGCTCGCGCTGCGAGAGGTACATGTACTGGGTGTCCTGTTCGCCGAGGCTCCGGTACTTGCCGGTCTCCACGACCCCGATGACCGTGCGATCCTCGCCGGCGGTGCGCACGATCTTCCCCACGCCCGATTCGCCCGGCCAGAAGTGGTCGCGGAACTCCTGGTTCACGATGATGACCGGGGGCGCGGTGGCGTCGTCCCGACGCTCGAATGTGCGCCCCTCGACCAGACGCACCCCCGCCGCCTCCAGATAGCCCTCGGTCACGATGCCGTACATGATGCTCCGGAGCTCGCCTTCGGCGAACTCGTAGCCCGGGATGTCGACCCCGCGGTCGGACCCGCCGAGGCCGAGGGGGAGCGCGTCGATCATCCCGACGGTCTGGATCTCGGGAAGGGCCCGGACCTCCTCCATGAGCCGATCGAAGAACGCCTGCGTCCGCGTGTCGTCATAGCCCCGCAGCGAGGGGTCCATCGAGAGCGTGACCAGATTGCGCGGGTCGTCGATCCCCGGGTCGATGAGGGCCGCGCGCTGGAGGCTGCGCAGGAAGAGCCCGGAGCTGATGAGGAGGACCAGCGACAGGGCCATCTGGACGACGACCAGCGCGCGGCTCGCCCGGGACTTTCCGCCGCGCTCCGAGTCGCTCTTGATGGCGGCCATCGTATCCGGACGCGCGGCGTGGAGCGCGGGGGCGAGACCGAAGATCAGCCCGGCGCCGACCGCGATGGCGAAGGTGAACCCGAGCACGACGCGGTCGATGGACACGTCGAAGTACCACGGCCCATCCATCGGGGGCCGGATGCCACCCAGCACGTGGACCGCGCCCCAGGCCAGCGCCAGACCGGCGAGACCGCCGAGCAGACTGAACACGAGGGCCTCCGTGAGGAGCTGTCGGATGATGTCCGACTTTCCGGCTCCGAGGCTCAACCTGATCCCCATCTCGCGTCGCCGGTCCTGCGCGCGGGCCAGGAACAGGTTCGCCACGTTGACGCAGGCGATGAGGAGAAGAAGCGCCACGACGACGGTGATGACCGTCGACATCCCCACCTGCGCGTCCCGCAACGTCGGGTGGAAGCCGGCCATCTTCTGCGGGACGACCGAGGTGCCAACCTGGTCGTCGTAGCTGTCCGGCAGCTCCTCCCCGAGCTCCGCCAGCACGGCATCGAGCCGCTGCTCGGCCCGCCCGATCGTCACCCCGGGCCGCAGGCGCGCCTCCACGTTGAGGCTGTTGTTCCCGCGCGCCTCGAGCATGTCGTAGCCCGGGTTGATCTCGTGCTGCATCATGAGCGGCGCATAGAACGGGACATCGGCGAACGTGGCCGGGCCCTTGAACTCCGGCCGCGTGACGCCGACGATCTCGAAGCGGTGGCCATTGATGTCGATCGTCCGTCCGATGACCTCCGGGTCGCCCCCGAAGCGGTTGTGCCACAACGTGTTCCCGAGCACGACGACCGGGTGGGCGCCCGGCCCGCGATCCTCCTCTCCCGGGATGAACGGTCGGCCCAGGAGCATCTCCGCCCCGTAGGTCTGGAAGAAGTTCGCGCTCACCATGAGGCCCATGAGCCGCTCGGGCTGACCATCCACCGACATCGCCGCCTGCACGAAGCCCCACGCCGCGACGTCGGAGAACACATCGCCCGTGCGGTCCCGGAGGTCCTGGTAGTGGGGGACGGAGTTCGAGCCGTAGTCCATCCCCGGCCATTTCCGGTACAGCTGTACCAGGTCGTCCGGGCTCTCCGTCCCCCCCAGCGGGCGAAGGAGGATGCCGCGCACCGCGGAGAAGGTGGCGGCGTTGAGGCCGATGCCCAGGGCCAGGGTGCTCACCGCGGCGAGCGTGAACACGGGGCTCTTGGCCAGCATACGGACGCTGAAGCGGAGATCGCGGAGCAGTTTGCGCACGGGATTAGTCCGTTCGGGTCGAGGTGCGGACACGCGGGAACTACGGCTGCGCCGGCGGGGTGGTTTCATCCGGTGGTGGCGAGGGGCGACCCGCGCCGGCACACTCCCGGTCGAACATCCTGCGGGGTCCCGAACTTCCGTCCCCGGGACCCCGCTCCCGGCCGAGACCCGACGGAGGGAACCGAGGTGCCAGTCTCGAGCCCCGATGAGCTGGGCGCGCACGTGTCCGCCGCGGGCGGCGTGGACAAGGCCCCGGGCCGCGCTGTCGAGATCGGGTGCGCATGTCTCCAGCTGTTCACCAAGCAGCCCCAGCGGTGGGCCGAGCCGACCCTCGATGACGCGACCTGCGAGGCTTTCAAGGGCGCCCGCGAGGCGCACGGCATCCGCGTGGCCGGGGCGCACGACTCCTACCTCATCAACCTGGCGTCACCGGACCGGGCGCTGTGGAAGCGGTCGCTCCGCTCCTTCGAGGGCGAGCTGGCGCGCGCATCGATGCTCGGGCTCGACTTCCTCGTCACCCACCCGGGGAACGCGACCGACGGCGACCTTGCATCGGGGGTGGCCCGGAACGCCGAAGCGCTGACGGGTGCGCTGGAGCGGGTCGGCGGCTCGACGCCGGTCCTCCTCGAGCTGACGGCCGGATCGGGCACGTCCATCGGCGGATCGTTCGTGCAGCTCGCGGAGATCATCAGCGCCCTCCCCCGCCACCTCGCGACGCGGGTCCGTGTGTGCGTCGACACCTGCCACGCATGGGCCGCCGGCTACGACCTCGCCGGCGACTGGGAGGGCGTATGGACGCGCTTCGACGACGCGTTCGGGCTCGAGCGGCTCCGCCTGTTCCACGTCAACGACTCGAAGCACCCGCTCGGCTCGCGCCGGGACCGACACGAGCACCTGGGCCGGGGAACGCTCGGCACCGAGCCGTTTCGGCTCCTCATGAACGACGAGCGCTTCGCGGGCGTGCCGAAGCTCCTCGAGACACCCAAGGAGGACAGCCCACTCACCTTCGACGTCATGAACCTGGGCTTGCTGCGCGGCCTCCGCGACTGAGGTCACGTCGCCCCGGAGGATCCCGTCGGCGGGCGCAGCGCGCCGGCGGGTCCGCGGGCCCGACCCGGCGGCCCGATCCGGGGGCAGGCCGGCTCGAGTACCTTTCGGGAGCACGCACCGCTCACCCCGGCGACGTCGGGACACCGCTGAGCTCGCGTCGCGCGGCTTCCGCTCGGTCGGGGTGCCCGGCGGGTGGCAGGTCCCTGCGAACCCGGACCTCTCTCCTGCCGGACGGCGACACCTCAGCTGGGAGCCATGTCATGAAGCTTCAGGCCTGGGCGCACGGCGCGGAGATCGTCGCCAGCTTCGCGATGGTCGTGACGCTGGTCTTCCTGATCCTGGAGGTCGAAGGGAACACGCGGGCGCTCGAGTGGCGGGCGGATCTCGATCGGGCCTCCGCGTTGAACACCTCCTTCTTCTCATCGCCGCGATTGTCATCGGTCCTGGCGAAGATCAAGGCGGTCGACGGGACCGATCCATTGCCCCGGGCCCTGACGGAGCGATACGGCCTCACGCCGGAGGAGGCGGTCCTGTGGGAGCGGCATCTGTGGCTCATCTGGCTGGGGCACGAGGCGGATTTCGGCCGGCGCGGCTGGTCGGAGGAGCTCGCGGCGTGGGTGGGTGGGACCCTGGAGACGCCCGACAACCGGCTGTATTGGGAGATCAAGGGCCCGGACTCGGACCCCGGCTTCAGGGCCCACGTCGATCCCCTCGCGGAGGCCCGGAGATGAGCCCCCGGCTCGGGGGACGTGGCGTGACGGCGCTCCTCGGCGCGGCCCTGGCGGTCCTGCTCGTGGCGTCGCGTCCGCTCGCAGCCGCGAGGCAACAGCCCCCGGGCGTGGACCTCCACCTGGCGGCCCTGCGCGGAGACCTCGAGGGCGTTCGTCGGCACATCGCGGCGGGCACGGACCTGGACGCGAGGGACCGGTACGGCTCCACGCCACTGATCATCGCGGCCACGTTCGGCAGGGTGGAGGTAGCCCGTGCGTTGATCGAAGCGGGAGTCGACCTGGAGATCGCCAACGACGACGGAGCCACCCCGCTCTACATCGCCGCGTTCCTCTGCCGCGTCGAGATCGTGCGGGCCCTGCTGGACGGGGGAGCCGACAGGTATGCCCGCGACCACGAGGGCCAGACACCGTTCGACGCCGTCGCCGCTCCGTTCGAGGATGCCAGGGGGATCTACGACCTGCTCGGAGAGGCCCTGGGGCCGCTGGGGCTGCAACTCGACTACGAACAGATCCGCAGGACCCGTCCCCGGATCGCGGCGATGCTGCACCCTCGTGCCGAGGATCTCGAGAGGGTCGAATACGCGCCGCTCCCGGGCGCCGATTGGAGCGTGTCCACGCCGCGCGAGGAGGGGCTGGATCCGGCGCTCGTGGCGGAGCTGTATCTCGATGCCGCCGAGCTGTCGACCCTGAACGGGGTCCTGGTCGTCAAGAACGGCCGACTGATCGCGGAAGGGTACTTCAACGATGGGGGGGTGGAGCGGAAGAACGTCGTTCAGTCCGTGACCAAGAGCTACACCTCGGCGCTGGTCGGCATCGCGCTCGATCGGGGATGCCTGGCGAGCCTGGACCAGAGGATGATGGACTTCTTCCCAGAGCTCGCCGGGCGGATCACGGACCCGCGGAAGGAGCGGATCACGATCCGGCAGCTGCTCCAGATGCGCGCCGGATATCCCTGGGAGGAACGCGAGCCGCCGTATGCCGAGATCCTGTTCGCGACCGGCGACCTGCGCGGGCTCCCCCACCTCGTCGACTTCCCTCTGAGCAATGATCCGGGCACGGGATTCGGGTACAGCAACCTGACGTCCCACATCCTCGGGATCATCGTCGCGCGGGCGTGCGACACGACACTCGAATCGTTCGCCGAGCGAACCCTGTTCGCACCGCTCGGCGCCCAGCTAGGGAGCTGGACCCGCGACGCGGATGGCTACAACTTCGGCTCGTTCGAGATCTCCGTTACACCTCGCGATATGGCCAAGTTCGGCCTCCTTTATCTCCGTGGAGGTGAGTACGAGGGCACTCGCGTCCTCCCCGCGGACTGGGTCGGAGAGTCCCTGCAGGCGTATTCCACGGGCATGTGGGACGACCGTT
>Ga0315551_10003233_pt1 | contig 11639 bp, 8 predicted proteins | sample SalMarSW160290MG_FD_203678 | JGI IMG/M metagenome (GOLD analysis project Ga0315551, IMG submission 203678) | Salt marsh sediment microbial communities from the Plum Island Ecosystem LTER, Massachusetts, United States - Salt Marsh Sediment SW1602-90 ... | reverse complement strand
TGGGGGCTCTGGCATTGATGCAGCCAAGGCTGCCGTTGTCCTTGCCATCCTGGGAGGGGATGTGGAGGAATACTTTGGTGTGGGGAAGGTGACTGACAGGATCGCAAGCACCGGCAAAAAGCTTCTTCCTCTCATCGCAGTTCAGACATCTTCGAGTTCAGCCGCTCATCTCACCAAATATTCCAATATTACCGATTTCAAGAGAGCACAGAAAAAGTTGATCGTCGACGAAGCGATTGTTCCACCCAAGGCACTCTTCGATTACCGGCTCACACGGACTATGCCTCCTGACCTCACTCTGGATGGAGCTTTTGACGGCATGGCTCATTGCCTGGAGGTTTTTTACGGAGCCACGGATGAGATGTTTGATAAGATTCAAGAGGTGGCAGAGACAGGATTAGAGCTTATCATCGCCTATCTGGAAAGGACCCTCATCGATAGCCAGGATATGCAGAACCGGGAAGCGCTGGGATTGGGGACAGATCTGGGAGGCTATGCCATCATGCTGGGAGGGACTAGCGGGCCCCATCTGAACAGCTTTTCATTGGTGGATATCTTGAGCCATGGCCGAGCATGTGCGATCATGATGCCTTATTACACCCTCTTCTTCGCTCCGGCCATCCAAAGACAGCTTCAGGCCTTACTCAGTATTTATGTGAAGTATAACCTGGTGTCCTCCTCAGCCTTTCATTTTAAAGGAAGAGACTTGGCCGAAGCTGTGGCAGAAGGAATGGTGAAATTAGCAGACAGAGTGGGCTTTCCTTCAACATTGAATGAGATCCAGGGATTTGAAGAGGCTCACATTCAGAGAGCTCTCGAAGCTGCTAAAAATCTTCAGCTGGAGATGAAGCTGAAGAACATGCCCGTTCCTTTAACCAGCGAGATGGTTGATGATTATATGGGGCTGGTCCTTGAAGCTGCCAAAACAGGCAACTTCGCTATTATAAAGAATCTTTGAATCTTTTTTTGCTGAAAGGTCCATCCTTGAAAGAAGCGTCGCCATCAAGAAAAAATGATGCTTATTATGTTGAAGGAAGCATTTCCTTGATGAATAAAGATGTTTCATCCAGTTAGGTAGTGAGGCGGCGGTTGCTGTCCATCCGAAGCCCACAGTGGAGGGTGGGAAGATCTTGGCAAGGATGGATAGGAACCAACGCTTTTATTAGCTATCAAGGAAGTGGAAATGCTATCCTCTGCTGAAAAAAGAGTTGATTTTTTTCGCTAGTCTGGTATAATGAATACAAACCTTGTTGTGCTGGCTGGACAAGGTTTTAATAACCCTCCTTCATTATCCCCTTTTTGCTTATTTTCCCCATACCCAAGACAGCCAGCACCTCTTTTGTGAGGCATGTTTTTACCAGATGTGCTTTTTAAAAAGTGCTTTGTTAGTTGAAGACGGATAAGGCCATGTATTGAGAAGAAGATGGAAGAAAAAGAGAGTATCAGGACGATCTGGAACAGACACTTTCTTATTGCTCTTTTCGGTTATTTTTTCCTGTTCATGAGCATCTCTCTTTTCTTTATTTATCCCCTTTTCTTCAAACAGTTCGATGCACCCAGGAGCCGAATCGGGCTGATCATGGGCATCCACAGCATCATGGCCATTTTTTTCCGTCCTATCATAGGCAGGCTGGCGGATGTCAGGGGCAGGAAGAAGATTTCTCTTCTGGGAATCGGCTTTCTTATTCTTTTTGTCCCTTGCTTTCACCTGGTGAGTGACGCAGGTTTTTTGCCTGTGCTTTTGAGGGCCCTAACAGGTATCGGCTGGGGAGTAAGTATGACTGCTGCCCTGACCATCTGCTCTGACTTAGCCCCGGTGGAGAGACTGGCTCATTCCATGGGAATCATCGGCATAGCGGGTCTTCTCTCCAGCGCCCTGGGTCCTCTGCTGGCCGAAGAGGTTGTTCACCAATTTGGCTTTGGCGGCCTTTTTAACACCAGCGTGGTCTTGCTCCTGGTTTCTTTTCTGTGTGTTTTCTTCACCAAGGAAGTAATCCGGCCCAACAACAACAGACATTTCCATAAGCCACTGTCCCTGAGAGGAGTCTCTTTCTTGGCCATCCTCTTGATGTCCTTTCTGCCTGTGTTTCATGGTGCTGTGAGGGGAGCAGTGGTTTATTTTATCGCCCTCTTTGGAAAGTCGATTCCACTGGAAAGGGTAGGGCCTTTTTTTGTGGCCTTTTCTGTTGCTGCCATTTTGACGCGTCTGGGAATCGGAGATTTATCAGACAAATTTGGACGAAAGAAAGTTATCTTTCCCGCCGTCGCTATCATAAGCCTGAATTTATTCTTAATTTCTCAGGTAGAGACGTTCTGGCTGTTCGTCTTGACGGGTTTTATCGGAGGCTTTGGGCAGGGGCTGATTTTTCCAGCTCTCAGCACTTATATCATTGACATCTTGGGACAGGAGAATAAAGGGCTGGCCATTAGCCTTTATTTGACCTTTTTCGATCTCGGGATGGGACTGGGATCGATGTTTTTCGGGTGGATATCCGACCTTTATGGATACAGAAGCATGTATCTTTTCGCTGGAATTATCTTTTTTCTGGTGGGTTTGATCTTTACCTGGAAAGCTCCTCCACCCGGATCAGAAGGCTCCGTTTCCTAACAAGTACTTTGGGACCATCCTATTTTTTTCTCCGGATCCGCTCGAATCCCGAGACACAGACAAACTCCAGCCTTTCTTCCTTTTCCATCTCATCAAAGAGGAGATTTAATCCCAGAATATCGCTGGCAATATGCCCGGCGATCACCACATTCAGTTTGGCCTTTTTTGCGTTTTCGAGGTGTTCCTCGCTCAAATGCATACAAACAAGGGTGCTGATGCCGCTGGAGGCAAACTTTTCAAAGATTTCTTTCGAACCTTCGGTGCCGCCTGTCATATCGACATAGATTTTCCCGCATTTGCTTTCTTCAGAGCCGCTGACGATTTTGGGAGGAACCTGAAGTTTGGCCAGTTTCTTGTATTCGGGGGTTTGCTTCAGGATTTTCATTAAATCCTTCAACTTGTAAGGCTTTTCCTTCTCGAATGTTTTTTTAAGGTAATTTGTCACACAGTTGTCCGAAGCAGTATGGATGCACAGCATGGGAATACCCAGAATCCTGGCAGCATCCACAGCCCGGTTATGGTTAACAGGCATCAGCCGTCTTTCTATTTCACTGATCCGCTTTTCCATCAGCTGCTCGGCCACGCTGATGGTGATCCCGCAGTTAGCCAGCAGATCAGCCTGAAGCTTCATCACATCATAAAGCCTGGCGAGGGCGTAGCCTTCAGGATGATGGGAGACGACCAAATCGATTTTTTGATTCAGATTCTTGTTGAGGAGATAGGTCAGGAGAATCTCTCCTATCCCCATATCGATACCCACGATCACCTTCTTGATATCTATATTCAAGTCGCCATTCAAGATTCTTGTATCGGAAAAGGGATTGGAAAGCCTTTCGCTATCATAAAATTCCTTCTCTTCCTCTTTCAGATTTTTGTAAGCCTCTTTTTCCTCCTTGAGAACCTTTTTTATCTCGTCTTTTCCTCTCAGGTCGTTTTCGATTCCGATGGCTACGGCTTTCTTGTAGAATGTTTCCAGTTTCATTTTTTTAGTCAGAGCTTTTCTTTATCTCTTTTTTTCCCTCGTCTTGTCCAACTCCAATAAGGACATTGACGCGGTCAATCAGATTCTTGGTATCGATGGGTTTTTCGATAAAATCCGAAGCCCCACATTCCCTGGCCTCATGCTTGAAGGGTATGCCTTTGTAGACAGCGGTCATTATTATCACCTTTGTGTGTTGAAGCTCCGGGGTTTCTTTAATTTTCTTGCAGAGTTCTAAGCCATCCATTTTGGGTATCAGCATATCGCTGATCACGATGTCTGGTTTCTCCTTTTGAGCGAGTTCCAGGCCTTCAGCTCCATCTTGGGCTATGAAGACCTGATGTCGGGCTCTGGTAAACATCATCTGGAGCATGGTCAGAGTGACTCTGTCATCATCGACAATCAGGATTTTTTTCATTCTTCTAAAATCCTGTTTAGAGTATAAAGGAAATTCTTGCCCATGACAAATGGAAATTAGAAAAGGAAGCCACGTCTCTGGGCTATATTGACTCCATATGAGTCCTATGCTATAAGAGCAGAAGAGATAGAGAGAAGATGGAAGATGAACGAAAAAGAGGAGAAATCCGAATCAGACGAAAAGAGTAAGACTGTAATCCCCCCCTTCAGTCAAAATTCATCCAATCAAGATAACAAGCTAAAGCCAGAAAACCATGCTGATGCATCGAAAGGCTTAGGTTTTTTCCCCTTGGATGAAGCCAGTTCCCAGGTGACCATCATTACTCCTGAGCTGGAAACCCAGAAAAAGATCGCCGCTGATAAAAACGCAATTCTGGAAGATCGCCTGGAAGCATACGAGGATATCATCGATTCAGAAATAGGGGATACCTCCTTTTCCCGGGCACGCAACATCGAGCGGGAGGTCGGCTTTCGCCAGATTTATTTGAAGTTTGAAGGGGGCAATCCCACTGGAACTCAGAAGGACCGCATCGCATTTACCCAGGCATTAGATGCCATACGACGAGGTTTTGATTCCATCACCATGGCCACTTGTGGAAATTATGGGGTGGCCACGGCTTTGGCTGCTTCCTTGGCAGGTTTGAGATGTATCATCTACATTCCTGAAGACTACCATACCAAGCGGGCTCAAGAGATGATCCATCACGGGGCAGAGATCATTCGCGTGCCCGGAGATTATGAAGCAGCGGTCGAGGCTTCCCGTGAGCGTTCGGAAAAGGAAGAGCTTTATGATGCCAATCCGGGTGGTGCAAATACGGCTCTTCAGTTGAAGGCTTATGGTGAGATAGCCTATGAGATTTACGATGAATTGAGAGATGCTCCCGGCTTTGTGGCTGTGCCTGTCTCCAATGGAACCACGCTGGCGGGTATTTATAAAGGATTTTTGAGTCTTTACCGCCGTGGAAAGACTTCCAGGATACCCCGGATGATCGCCGGCTCCTCTTATGGGAAGAATCCTATCATCCATGCCTTCCTGAAAAACAGCCCTAGATGTGATGATCTCAGTCCCGGCCAGATCAAAGAGACAGCTGTCAATGAGCCTCTGATCAACTGGCAGTCTATTGACGGCGATTACGCTCTCCAAGCTATCAGGCAGACAGCAGGTTGGGCTTCTTATGCCAGCGACAAGAATATGCTCTATTTTTCCAAATTGATTCGTGAACGCGAAGGGCTGAATGTTCTTCCAGCCTCCACGGCAGCGTTGATTGCTCTTCTGGATTGGCATCGCACAGAGAGGTTTTCCAACGACCGGTTTGTAGTTATTCTGACAGGCAGAAAGTGATGGAAACCTTTCCGGATGGCATGGCCATCGTCTATTGTGAAGGAGCATTCGGAACTCCCAACGGTAAGACAGCTCACGGCTTAGTCCGGAGGACAAAACGCTACCAGGTTCTCTCCATTATTGATTCGGAACATACCGCGGATGATGCGGGCCAGATTCTGGATGGAAAGCCTAAAGGCATCCCTGTTGTTTCGGATCTTCAGACGGCTTTAAAGGCCGACTGTCAGGCTGGAAGAACGGCTTCCCATTTTGTTATAGGCCTTGCTCCAGACGGAGGACGCCTCAGTTCCGATGACCGTCAGGCTGTCATAGAGGCAATAAAGGCGGGTCTCCATGTGGACTCGGGTCTTCACGATTTTCTCAGCGAGGATGAGGAGATTGCATGTCTGGCTGAAGAAAAAAAGGTGAGGATTCGAGATGTCCGAAAAACTCCTCCACGAAAAGACCTTCATTTTTTCAGTGGAAAAATCGAGCAGGTGACCTCCCTAAAAGTCGCTGTGCTGGGTACAGACTCGGCTGTTGGGAAGAGGACCACTGCCTGGCTTATTATAGATGCCTTTCAGGAAGCAGGCTTAGGAGCAGAGCTCGTCGGAACTGGACAGACTTCATGGATGCAAGGAGCCAAATACTGCATCATGCTGGATTCCCTGATCAATGATTTCGTCTCCGGAGAGATCGAACATGCGGTGTGGACAGCCTGGAAAGAAGAAAATCCAGATGCGGTGATCATCGAAGGCCAGGGAAGCCTGATGAATCCTGCCTATCCAGGGGGCTTTGAGATTCTGGCCGCTGGCCGGCCGGATGCTGTCATTCTTCAGCATGCTCCTGTCCGAAAGGAATACGATGGATTCCCTGGATATCCTATCCAACCCTTGCCAATTCAGATAAAGGCAATCGAGATTATCTCGGGAAAGCCCGTGGCCGCTGTGACCATAAACCATGAACACATCTCCAAGGAAGAGATTCCGGCTGTCTGTGACTCCATCACCAGGGAAACCGGCCTTCCTGCCGTTGATGTGCTCTTGGAAGGAGCGGGAAGATTGGTTCCTCTTCTCCTGGAATACAATAGACAGTGATAAAAGAAATCATAACCATTACGAGGAAAATGGCGGTTCCGATTTAAGCAGAAATCTCTGAAGGAGTACCATGAAGAAAGCACAGGATCCTCTTGATATACTAGATGTCATAAACAAGATGGAAATAGGTCCGGTCAAAGTGGAAAAGAACAGGATTATCTCTCCTTATAAGGTTATCCAGGATGGAAAAATCTCCTCGTTTGACCTTATTTACCGCTATCAAGAAGACGTTTTCAATCCTGATGAGCCGCAATCTGTTAACCTCGCTGACATGATTGCCGCTCAAGTGGCCATCAACTATGGGCTGTTCTGCCGCGAGATGGTCTTCATCGGGCATTTTGATAAGGTGGACCAGAAATTCATCAAGGATATGATGGAGAACACAGCCCGGGAAATCTTTGTCAAAAAGTTTATTGAACATAACCCTTTTCTTGTGGGAGATGCATCGCACCTCTCTCCGGTCAAGCGCCATAGTTACCTTCAGGCAAGAGTTGTTTTCGAAGATTCAGCCTCAACCTCCCTGGGTGAAAAAGTCCCGCCGTCCTCCCTGCCTTGGAAAACTGACCATTCCCTCCACGCTGTTCTCTCCAGCGGAGGAAAGGACAGTCTTCTCAGTTTTGGCTTGCTCAGGGAAATCAAGGATGAGGTGCATCCTATTTTTATCAATGAGTCTGGCAGGCACTGGTTCACGGCTCTGAATGGATACCGCTATCTTTCCGCCCATTATCCCCAGACAGCTAGAGTCTGGATCAATGCCGACAGGCTATTTGCCTGGATGTTGCGACACTTCCCCTTTGTACGTCAGGACTTTTTCAACATACGCTCGGACGAATATCCCATCCGTCTCTGGACAGTGGCTGTTTTCCTTTTCAGTGCTCTGCCTATCCTCAGGAAAAGGGACGTAGGACGCCTGGTCATAGGAGATGAATTCGACACAACCAACAGGTTCGTCCATCAGGAAATCACCCATTACGATGGTCTCTATGATCAGAGCCGCTATTTTGATAACGCACTTACACGTTATTACCTTCACAAGAAATGGAACATTCAGCAGTTTTCTATCCTGAGGCCTCTCTCAGAAATGCTCATCGAAAAGATTCTGGTCGAGAGGTATCCCCATCTCCAGCGACAACAGGTCTCCTGCCATGCCACCCATGTTTCCGGCAGCCGGGTATATCCCTGTGGAAAGTGTGAGAAATGCCGCCGGATTGTGGGGATGCTTGAAGCCATAGGTGCTGATCCCTCCAACTGCGGATACACAGAGACCCAGGTCAAGAATTGTCTGAAGTCCCTCACCGGAAAAGGCGTCCACCAGGAGAAGGCCGGAGCCCAGCATTTGATGTTTCTCTTAATGCGGAAAGGCCTGATCCCCGGACCAGCGAAAGGGAGGAAAGTTCCCAAGCAGGCAGAGGTTATGAAGATACGTTTCGATCCAGAAAAATCTCCCGTAGACAGCATCCCTGTGGATCTTCGCCAGCCTCTGCTTAAAATATTCTTGGAGCATGCTGAGGGTGCTGTGAAACGTCAGGGGCGAATGTGGATCGATTACCAACCTCTGGAAGATCCTGCTCTGGGGACTCCTTATCCTTTCGAAATGCCCGGCTATAAATTCAAGGGGGAGGCAGAATTGAAGAATAATGTATCAGAACGGAAGGAAAGAGGATATTTGCTGGAAGAACTCACATGGCCAGAAGCGCAGATCCGCTTCAAGGAAGTGGATCTGGCTTTGCTGCCTGTTGGTTCTACAGAGCAACATGGGCCGCATATGCCCTTGGACACAGATGCCTTTGATGCTCTCTACCTTGCAAAGCAAGTTGCGGCTGCTTGCAGCGATCCTAAACCGCTTGTCCTTCCTCTTATTCCCTACGGTGTTTCCTACCATCATCTGGATTTCAGTGGGACTTTAAGTATCAAACCAAAAACACTCTCTCAACTTGTTTATGATATCGGAATGAGCGCTGCTCATCACGGTGTCACCAAATTGGTTGTCATCAATGCTCACGGTGGAAACATCCCCGCCCTCCAGTTTGCTTCTCAGATGATCAATCGTGACGCCCACATCTTCACCTGTGTGGAGACCGGGGAAACGAGTGAGAAAGATGTCCTGGAACTTATTGAGACCATCAATGATGTTCATGCAGGTGAGATGGAAACGAGCACAACACTGGCTGTGCGTCCCTCTGTTGTCAGAAAGGGAAAAATCAAAAAATATATTCCTCAATTCTCAAGCCGCTATCTTGATTTCAGTTCCAAGAGGAGTGTGGAGTGGTACGCTCGGGTTGCCAAGATATCGCCCTCGGGTGTTCTGGGCGATCCAACCAAAGCTTCTCCGCAGAAGGGAGAGAAAATCTGGTCTTTGATGATCGAGCATCTGGTGAAGTTTGTTGAAGATTTAAAAAAGATGAGCCTGGATGAAATCTTCCATAAGCGCTATTGAAAGGACAAGGATGAAAATCACCAAATTAGAAGCCTGGCCCGTCTCCATGGAGTTGAGGGAACCCTATGCCATAGCTTATGAAACCATTGAGAAGACAACTAATGTATTTATGCGAATGGAGACGGACCGGGGGATTGTTGGCTTTGGGTGTGCTGCTCCTGATTTGCAGATAACTGGTGAGACAGCCGAGAGCGTTTTAAAGGCTATAGAGGAGATCATCGCTCCTTCTGTAAAAGGATCAGACCCAGTGCGTTCTGCGATGATTCTCGAACGTCTTATGCCATCACTCCAATCTCAGCCTTCTGCATTGGCCGCTGTGGATATGGTTCTTCATGATATCTTAGGCAAAGTCTGCGGCCTCCCGCTATGGAAAGTTCTAGGAGGATTCAGGGATCGCATCAAGACGAGTGTGACCATCGGAATACTTCCTGAAGAAGAGACTGTTGCCCGCGCCCGGGATTGGTTAGCAAAAGGGTTCAGATCCCTAAAGATTAAAGGAGGAAAAGACGTTGAGTCTGACATAATCCGAGTTCTCAAAGTCAGGGAAGCTGTGGGGCCTGAGGTTGAATTGCGCTTTGATGCAAACCAGGGATTTAGTGTGGAGGAAGCTTTGAGGTTTGTCCAGGAGGCACGCAGTGCCCATCTGGAACTGATCGAGCAGCCTACTCCAAAGGGCCAGCCAGATCTTCTCGGACGGGTGTCGAGCAGCGTGCAGATTCCTGTCATGGCCGATGAAAGCCTGATGACCTTAAGAGATGCCTTTCGTATTGCGCGACGTGATCTGGCCGATATGGTCAACGTAAAATTGATGAAAGTGGGGGGAATCTCGGTAGCCCTTCAAATCAACTCGGTTGCCCGTTCGGCAGGGCTGGAGATTATGGTTGGCTGTATGGATGAGTCGGCATTGAGTATTGCTGCTGGTCTTCATTTTGCACTGGCCAGACCTAATGTGCTCTATGCTGATCTTGATGGCCATCTGGATCTTGTGGACGACCCCTGCAGCGGTGCGGTCATCATCCGCCACGGAACTCTTTTTCCCAATAATAAACCAGGCTTAGGTTTTGATATTCCTGATTGACCGCTTCCCCTGCAGCCCTTTCTCATCTGTATTTGAGGGATGTTTGTAATGCTACTTTCCCTTCCGCCAGAAGCGGAAAGGTCCCAGCTGGGGGGCGGTTGGGAGAGAAGGTTTTCTGAGGGGGAACACACCTTTTATTACCATGCTGACGTCTTCTACGGTATAGAATGCCTTAGGATTATATTGTCTGATGATATCAGCAACATCTTGAAAATCACAACGCTTAATAATGATGTAGATAACGTGCACTCTACCGTTGATACCATTGGCCTCCATGTTTGTCACTCCATACCCTTTAGACCTGAGATGATTGATCAATTCCATTGAATCTTTCTGGGTGATGATGCGGATGAGTGAATTTCCTATGGCCAACCTTTTCTCGATATAAAGTCCCACAAAAGTTCCCATGGCAAATCCAGCTCCATAGGCGATATAGCAAACAACATTATTCAAATTTTGCATGATGGCTCGAATAGCCAGGAGCCAGATGATGACTTCAAAAAATCCCACCACAGGGGCAAGGTATTTTAATCCTCTCGAGACAAACACGATTCGCATCGTGCCGAGACTCACATCCAAGACTCGAGCCAAAAAAATGAGAGCGGGTATGATAACCCACTTGAAAACTTCTGAACCGAAAACAGCCTCAAGATTCATCCCAGCATTCTCCTTGAATGGATATAAATTTTAGGGGATTCAATAATCTTTTTGCTGCCAGCATTATCATCTGCACAGGAAAAATGAGCTTAAAAAGTTATGATACTTCCCCTCTAGGAGATTTTTCAACCTTTAAGATGGGAAATTTTGCAATGGATTGGATTTCAGATTAAAATAACTAAGAGTCTCGATGAAAGGATTGAATGTTTCCAGCAGAAGAATTCCGATTTAGATAAACAAGATGTGAGGACTGAACAGATAGCATCTCTTGATGATGGCTCTTCATTCTCCTCATATTGATCTTTACATGAAGTGTATTCTATGTATTGAACATTGCAGAAAGGAGGAAATATGAAATTTCATACTGCCTTGCGAGCATGGGCGAACAGACGCCTGGAAAAGATAGATCATACGGATATAGTGGTTGGAATTCCTAGCTTCAATAACGATACGACCATTGACCATGTGATCGATATGGTAAGTGAAGGCCTGGCCAAGTATTACCCTGATCTACGAGCTGTGGTCATCATCTCTGATGGCGGCTCAACCGATGACACAAGAGAGGTGGCCAGAGATAAGACTGTCTATCCCTTCATGGAGAAAGTCGTGACCATCTATCGTGGGATACCAGGCAAAGGGAGTGCCCTGCGGATGATATTTGAGTCAGCCTCTTTCCTTAACGCAAAAGTCTGTCTCCTGTTCGATTCCGATCTTCGAAGCATCACTCCGGAATGGGTGAAATCTCTCGCCGATCCTGTGTTGAACCATGGACATGATTTTGTGGCTCCTGTCTACTCCCGATATAAATATGATGCAACCATCACCAACAACATCGCTTATAATATGACACGCGCGCTCTATGGTAAAAGGATACGCCAGCCTATCGGCGGGGACTTTGGCCTTTCTACTGGAATGATCAGCTTCTATTTTAACTATGCGCCTGATATGTGGATGACAGATATCGCCAGGTTTGGAATAGACATCTGGATGACAACCACAGCAATGGTGGGGAACAAATCCATCTGTCAAGCCTACTTGGGAGCTA
>Ga0315551_10003232_pt1 | contig 11639 bp, 12 predicted proteins | sample SalMarSW160290MG_FD_203678 | JGI IMG/M metagenome (GOLD analysis project Ga0315551, IMG submission 203678) | Salt marsh sediment microbial communities from the Plum Island Ecosystem LTER, Massachusetts, United States - Salt Marsh Sediment SW1602-90 ... | reverse complement strand
AATAAAGGAAATTCTCGAGATAGCGATTGATGGAGAAAAGGCTTCTATGTTATTCTACATCGGCTTGAAGGAACTTGTTCCAAATAGGGCAAACAAGGATCAGGTTGAGGTTATCATCAAAGAGGAATTCAGCCACCTTGTTGCTTTGAATTTGAATCTGACTGTTTTAGGGTAGCCATGTGACCGATGGCTTGGCTCGGGACGGCGGAGGCGATTTTTTGATTGTGGGGGGATTAGAAAAGAATGTAGGATACGTTGAGTGATGGCGGAGCAAAAATATCGCGTGGTTTATTATTTGTTTGGTATTTGTGTATATGGCCGTCGGGAATTTTCGGCCATGAACTTAAAGCATTTACTATTTAAGGGGATTAATGTCGCGATTTATGAGTGTAATTAAAATATGAAAGGCAAAGGAACTATTTTTTTGGAGGTTACAAAATGGCAGGAATAACATTATCAAAAATTGGAAAAACAGCTAAAAGGTCGGTAATTGGAGCAATTAAGGGGACAGGTGAGGTGGCAAGTGCGATTGTAGAAACAACAAAAGATTTATTAGCGGTTGCGGTCGATGGTGTTGCCCAAGTAGCAGTTGCGGCTGAAAAGGCCGTCGGCAGCATCATAAGTGGAGCGGTAGAGGCAGCCAGTGAGACTGGGCAAGATATCGGAATAGCAATCAAATCTGCAGCCAAGGGAGTAGTCAAAGGCGCCTCGGAGGTTGGAGCAGATGTTGGTAAAACGGCAGTGGCAGCCGTTGATGGAGCGGTAAAAGCCGCCGGTGAAATAGGCGCCGACACCGCAAAGGCAATGGAACAAGCCACTACAGGGGCAATAGAGGCGGCCGAAGAGATTGGCAGTGATACTGCCGATGCCGTGCGCAAGGTTCTTAAAACTACTGTCAAAGGGAAGTAATCCAAGCGAATAGCCCTTGATGCCGAGGTGCGGAGTAATCGTGCAGAGGCAAATGTTCAGGGCAAGAGAAAGGAGTCTAAAAAGATGGCGGGAAATGCAAGCTGTAAGAACGCGGAACACAATATGCACATTTGTGCACTGAAAGCCGAAGATTTTGACAAGAAGAATCCAGAGAAGTTCAAGCAGTTAACCATGGACCCAAAATACAAATGTGCCACCTGCGGCGCCATGGTAAAAGACAGCAAGAACGTATGTGAGCCGGTCGAGCTATAGGTATGTACGCATGAGAGGTACGGGGCCGGGATAGTATAGCCAATGGCATAGAAAAAAAAGCCGGCGTTGAGGCCGGCTTTTTTTCGTTCAATTATTCACTGTTCTTTGCCGGTTGTTGACGTTGTTCTGTTTGGTTTCTTTTGGATGGGCGGGGAAATAATATACAGGCACGGGCTTACGGAGGGAGAAGTAAAGCGAGAGATCGCCCAAGGGCCGATTTTTCAAGCTTTTTTATCAGTATTTTTGCCACAGAGATACAATATAAGTTGTTTCTTTATAAGTGAAGATATAGTAAAATTCAGTTAGATGCTCTGAGGGAAACAGCCGCGAGAAAAAGCAACAATAAAAATAAAAAAAACACATACTTTCTATTTAGATAATAATTCGGAAAGGAAAAAAATGGCGCGTAAAGCAATTGATAAAGAAGTTAGACGAAAAATATTCGATTCACGCCGCATGATTGAACAAGCGATGAAAGCCGATGGAAATGAAGCTGAAACAAGAAGAAGAGTCGAACGAATATTTGAAATGCTTATGGGGTACAATGTTCTTATACACCTTAGTCGCGAAAGAGCCGTTAAAGGTGCTGGTGAAACTGAGCATGTGGATTTTGCTGTTCAGCTTGAACCGGGGCCTGACGTTGAACCAATTATTATAGTTGAACTAAAACGTGTCGGCGTAGATCTTGCTTTGAAGCATTTAAAGCAGGTCTCATCCTACGCCATTGATTCAGGTTGTGAATGGATACTTCTAACAAACGGTAGAGACTGGCGCCTTTATCACGTTGAATTTGGACAACCCCCTAAAACAAAAATGATAGAGCAATGGAATTTAATTACAGACGATGTAATTGTTTTAGCCGCAAAATTTGAATTAATAAGTTATAAGAAAGTTAAAAAGGGAAGTCTAAAAAAACTTTGGGAAAAAGCAACAGTTCTTTCACCAGGCAGTCTTATAGATGCAATAATTAGTCAGGATTCAATAAGAGTTCTGCGCCGGATACTAAGAAAAAATACAAATGTTCTGGTAGCTCCAGAAGACATAGTAAATGGAATTAGAAAAATACTCAATGAAAATGCAGCGATAGAATTATCTAAGAAAAAAATTGATTTCTCTGAGAAAAAGAAAGTCTCGCGTAAACAAAATCGAACAAAAGAAACTGAAATAGTAACAGATAAATCGTCTGAAACCTAACAGTCTTTTGAAAATGAATCAAATATAGAAGAGTATTTAACATATTTGCACATTCGGAAAATGAAATATGTATTGCCAGACTAATTGAAAAGAATGCCCATCATAGAGAATTAGGAAAATATTATGTCAAAAGAATCTGAATCTATTTGTTATCTCTGTGGTGATCCTATAGAACGGAGTCCTAAGGATAATGGTATGAAACTTTCCATGGATCATGTCCCTCCCAAGCAGTTCTATCCAAAAGGAATCCGTGAGAATGAGGACCTTAACCTCCGACTCTTACCCTCTCACAAGAAGTGTAACGAAGACTATAAGCTGGATGAAGAATATTTCTACCATTGTATGTATCCAGCGGTTGAACGGTCTAACCCTAACATGGCCAAACTAATGTATGAAGACTTGCTACGACGCTCTGAAAAACCACAAACACAAATATTAGCTCGAAAGCTTTTACAAAATATCGGGTTCATCACAAAAGGCGGCATTCATCTTCCTGCAGGAATAGTCGAGGTTGCTCTCGATGAGTACAGAATCCAACGGGTTGTTTTGAAAATAGCTAGAGGCCTGCTTTATGAAGAAACGAGTGAATACATGCCCTTAGATAACGCAAAAGACATACGTCTTTGTGTGAGTGAAGAAGAAGTCCCTAAACTGTATCAACTAGTGTTCAAAGCTTCACTTATAGAAGGTGCCTACCAAAAGGTCTTTTCCTATAAGTACTTTGAGTTTGATGCTAACCATCTTTTTTGCATGTTATTCTGGGATTCGTTTATGTTTTGCGTGTTCTTTGAGAGTCCAGCCTAGAATCAGAGCAAATCCGTGTTAGTCCGCGGTTAAATCGTCCGGAAAAAGCCAAAAGTGCGTTTTGGGCCTGAAAATGAGGTTTTGGGCAGTTGCAAAGCCAAAATGCAAGGTTACATTTCCAATTTGTAAGTTTGCAAATCCGATTTGTAAGTCTGCAAAACCCTTTTGTAAAGCTGCAAATCCATTTTGTAAGTTTGAAAAACCGTAATGTAAACTTACAATTCCACGATGTAAATTTGATTTGCCCCTCCACCCTCTGTCGTCTATCGCCCTTACTTATTTTTTCTTCTCACCATCACCGCACCATTTTAACGATTGCCGATTACACCTCATCTACATTAAAAATTTCCTTTTGACAATAGCCGCATTTGCCAGTTGCTAGAAATTTTTCTTTCGAGTGTCTTCCATAGCTTTCGCAAAATCCATGTCTACAATATGGGCACAGTGAGCCTGATAATAGATTGCTTATGAAAATCACACTCAATAACAAAAGGAAGATTACTGAGAAAAAAAGTATGTAAGAGGCAATAGTCCATAATATGTTATTTTTTGAATGGATGAAGCCCTGTTGTATACCAAATAGATAGAAACTCAAACATCCTGCCAAAACAAATAACAAGCCCCTTATTATATCTCTTATTATGAGTCTTATTCTAACTTTCTTTTTCGTTTTTATCTTATCCCCTTTCAGAAAAGTTAATCACCGCACCATCTTAGCAATCGTCTATCGCAAGTTATTTATTGTTTTGCTTTTTCCGGCTGGCAATAAATTACGCTTTTTATGGTCTTATTATCTACTTAATTTTCACCAAGGGCAAGAAGGAAATTTTCGATTGAAAATCCGTGTTTCCGTTCTTCGTAGCAGTCGCCGACGCTCCAAAGCTATGGCGACGGAGCGAGCTACTGCGAAGGATGAAAATCTGCGCAATCCGTGGTTGAAATCTTCCTGAATAAGGCAAAAGTGCGTTTGACGGCGGGACACAGTTCGGTTATCGTATGTTGAAAATTATAGTCGGCCCAGGGCAAAAAAACGTATGCCTGATATAAATTCGCTTAAGAAGGCAATAAAATGGATGTTCTGCGACAAGGTCGTTATCTTTTCCGCTGCCCTTGGCATAATTTTACTGCTTGTAACGTTAATAGGTTTCCCCGAGAGCGTTGATTTAATCAAGTACAGGGGGATAGAATATGGTGCCGGAGGAACGGTCTATTGCCATTTACTTTTTAAGATGACCACGCCCGCATTGGCTGTCAATATACTACTGAAAAGGATGAATGTCAGAACAATTCCGCAGTATCTAATCCTGTATTCGCTTATGTTCGCTGTCCAGATTGTTGTTTATGGGGTTATTGGGAAAGTAGCAAGCGTTATGTCATCCGGCAGGATTGTTACGGTTTGCATATGCATAGGCATTGTTTTACTTGCTTCAGCTTTAGCTTACGAAATCAATCCAGCCCAGGAATCAGCGATAGCCACTGTCAGGGGAAAGCCCTTTTATTTGCTTCTTATGATATCAAACCTGCCGGCGTTGTTTACCGGACAATACCTTTTAGGTGTATTCGGTAAAACTGCTCTATTATATATAATTGTCTTTCCGGTTATGTTCATTGTTCAGATTCTTCTTTATGGTTTTTTGGGAAAACTCATAAGCAATATATTACCGGGCTTGTGAATAAGTACGTAGAGCAGACTGATATTCTATAAATCGATGGGTTTTTCGAATGGATGTACTCTAAACAAGTTTGCTATTCAATTTTTCTTTCAATCCTGTTATCCTGCTTGTTATGGTCAGAAGACAGAAGACGTTCATTGTTCGTAGTTCATCGTTGGTAATTGGTTATGGGTTCGTCTGGAGATAAGATAAAAATCCTTTTTCTCTGTACGGGTAATGCGTGTCGCAGCCAGATTGCAGAGGGCTGGGCAAGGCACTTAAAAAACGATGTTATCGATGCCTATTCGGCAGGGATAATTCCGGCTGGGCTTAGCTCAAGGACCGTGGAAGTAATGGCTGAAACTGGCGTTGATATTTCGCAGCAGTATTCCAAGCATATCGATGATTTGCAGGGGATAGATTTTGATTATGTAATTACGCTGTGCGATAATGCCAGAGAGCTGTGTCCGGTATTCGGCGGCAAGACAAAAATGATTCACAGGGGATTTGACGACCCGTATTTCGCAGCCGGCAGCGAAGAAGACATTATGGCGGTATTTCGAAAGGTTCGAGACCAGATAAGGGCCTTTATCGAAACCCTACCGGATAGTCTGGGAGAGAAAAATAGTTAAATGGTAATGGTTCGACTCCGCTCACCATTCCTTCGACGGTGAGCTCAGGACTGTCGAACCGCCTGAGCAAAGTCGAAGGATTGGTTAAATGGGGCTGATATAAAATGGATGCAGAGCTTCTGGAAAAACGCTCATCTGCGATAACACTTTCGGATATGGAAATCTTTGTCTTTCCAGAGCTTATGTACAGTCTTGTCCTGGCCAATATTATGAGCCCGGTTATCTGGCAGTGGCGGGAACTGGATTGCTTCAAAAAGCTCGAAGGCAAAAGCAGCTACAGAAAGTTGATGCGGCTCAAGCAATTCATAATGGATGAGTACGAGTTCAATCTCGATTTGGAAACGTGGGGGCTTACCAGCAAGGCAAAAGAGCTTAAACGATTTGAAAAGTTTATTTCGCCAGACGATATCGCCAAAAGCAACTCGCTTTTCGGCTATCACGGAGATAAATATTATTTTGACGTTGATATCCGCAGACACTTCGGCCTGGATAAATACGATGACGATGTGATTCCGTACTGGAAGACGGAAACCGTCGAGGCAATGAATGCCTTTCGTCTCAAGGAAGGTTATAAGACAGCAGCCGGCGAATGTGTGTCTCTCGCGGCGCTTTACGTGGCGGCGGCGTTTATAGTCTGCGGAATTCCTCTTGAAGATATTTATATGATACTTACGCCGCTACATTCGCAGAATTTTATTGATATGCAGGACGGAATTCTGACCAACAATAGAAGACTGGTTACGAAAACGATGTGGTTCAACGGCACAGCTATATCCAATAAGGCCCGGCGGGCACTACGTAATGAAAATGTAACGATTGTCGCCCATCCATCCGGCTATATACATTGTTTATACAAGGATGCGACCATAAATAGAAAACTTTATCAGGATTTTATTCAAAAGCTTATTTCATATCTTTCTACAGAAATGTCGCTTTCCATCTTTGCTGGTTTTCTGCGTACATATCGAGACTATCAAAAGTATTTTCAGGTTTGCCGTGATTGTCACGGCCAGCCACAATTCCTCAAAGCTGATGTTCTGTTTCATTACGAACACGGCAGTAATTTCAAAATAGCTGACAAGACATACGAAAAACTGCTGGCTGAGGTATCCGATGATGATTTTGTTCCATACGAGATACCCGGCAGGATTCGCTGCGATAAACTTGATGAATTTATACATAAACAAAAAGTTGATGTGAGCAAGCCGGATAGTCGGGCGGCATTGAAGTGCCAGCCAGTGCCTATCAATTTAGAAATAGAGGTGAGGAGCCCGGATAGCAGGACGGCATTGAAGAGTTTTGTTGAGCCGGTTATTCCTGATGCACAGGAGTTTGTTGACAAGCTGGCTGACTTTGTGCACATCGAAGCAAATTTACCGGCCTTAGATAAAAATTTTAGGACTGCTGGGGTGATTAAAATTGGGGTAGAGCAGAGCAGGGAACAGATAATCGACTATCTACAAGGGCTTCGCCGAAGCAACACGACAGCCGACCTTGCCTTTTATGCGTATCGCGATATGCAAAGCTGCGATTGGGAGCCGCTTATAAAGGCGGTGGTGGAACGCAATCCGGTCTCAATCAAAATGGCAGAAGCAATGTCGGTCGAGCAGGTTTACGCTCAGCTTAAAGAAATGGAAAATACCTCGATATATGATGGCAAACGTCTGGCTCAGCCGGATGAAGTGGCGAACTATAAGACCGGTGATGGGCTTGAAAAGGCCTTTCTGTTGGCTAATATAATCCACCAGAGAAATCCCGAACAGGATATCGAAATAGTTTGCGATAAGAACGAGGTAATATTAAAAGGTGCGGAGAAATACCTTTTTGAATCGGCCAAAGGACTTGAAAAGCAGGTTCACATTTCCGGAACAGAGCAGATCAGTGTAAATGGGTAAAAAAGGATTTGAAGGGCAATGTAAATAAGACCGAGAAAATAGAATAACAAAATTCGTTCTAATCCTTCGACTCGGCTTTGCCTCGCTCATGACAGGTCTGCGAAATCTGTGGCTAAAATCTTCCCTGCTTTTTCGCAGTCTTTTGCGATTTGGGTGGCAAGCTCTTTTTCGCTGTCGAATTTCTGCTGGCTACGAATTCGCTCGATAAAGTCCATAGCGAGCCAACTGCCATGTAAATTGCCAACATCGCCGGTAAGTATATGGGCTTCTACGGCCAGCGAATAGTCACTGCTGAGGGTCTCTGCTCTGCCGATGCTAAAGGCAGCAGGAGTTTTCTCTTTCGCTGCACAGACATATTCGGCACTATTGCTCATTTCGACAAAGCCGGCATATACACCCTCTGCTGGGATAAGCTGGTTTAACGGCTGTAAATTCAGCGTTGGAAAACCAAGCTTTTTTCCTTTGCCCTGGCCCGGAATAATCTGACCAATCAACCGATAAGGCCTGCCTAATGCAATAGTTGCGTCAGCTACCTTGCCGGTTTCAAGCAGGTTGCGAATTATTGTGCTTGAGATTTGGACCATTTGTCCGGTTGAGAGTTTAACCTCTTTGGTCTTGATTACAGATACCTCAAAGCCCTTCTCTGCCCCTAATCGTCGAAGCAAATGCAAGTTACCTGTCCGACCAGAGCCGAAGTTAAAGCTTTCACCCTCGACTACTATGCTCGGCTGGATACCTTTGACGATGAACTGTTCCACATAATCCTGCGGTGAAAGGGCGAGAAGGTCAGGGCTGGTTTTCTGGACAAAAAGGCAATCCACTCTAAGTTCGGCAAGAAGATGTTTTTTTAACTCCAATGGTGTCAAAATGCCAAGGGGCTTTTCCGGATGTAAAATGGCAAGTGGATGTGGCTCAAAAGTCATCGCCACCAATCCCGCTCCGGCCAGGCTACGCCGGACGAGTTGCGTATTCCTTTTATTTGCGATTTTTCTGGCAGCGATGAGAATTTCCTTATGGCCGAGATGGACGCCATCGAAATTCCCGATCGTCAGTACACATCCCTTGCCGATTTTCTTAACATCCGATATTGACTCTATAATTTTCATGGAGCATTAATTTACCCGCCTGAGTTAAAATCCGCAATGGCTTTTTAGGCCGTAGCAACACTAATGAGCATGGAATCTACCCATTGGGGCAGAATCCACAGATTGATGCTGGGAAAAATTTAATTAAATTTGCAACTTAGTTGCAAATTGAACGTATAGGATATAAAATGCGGTTTGTGCAAAGAAATTGAGGTTTAATAGTTGGTTTTGTTAAAGGGTTAAGTGAAGATGCAAAAAAGAATTACTGTTATTTTGACCGAGCTAAAGAGCCATGCGCCGTTTACTTTGTTCGGAGCGTTTACGGGCATTGTTTTGATGCTGCTGTTTAGAAACCTCGAGCATCATTCATGCGAGAGGCTGTTCTACATGTTTCACCCTGCACATGTAGTATTAAGTGCAGTTGTAACGGCTTCAATGTTTAAGCTTCATACGAAAAGGCCGAATTTCCTTGTTGTTCTGCTGGTTGGATATTTCGGCTCGCTCGGCATCGCTACCGTTAGCGATTCACTGATACCTTACGCAGGTGAGCTTCTGTTGGGTCTTCACGCACACAGTCATATAGGATTTATTGAGGGCTGGTATATAGTCAACCCTGCTGCCTTCCTGGGTATTTTGATTGCCTATTTCTGGCCTAAAACAAGATTTCCGCATTCCGGTCATGTCTTATTGAGTACCTGGGCTTCATCACTTCATATCCTTATGGCTATAGAGGGTAGTATATCTGTTTTGACCGGCATTGTGATATTTGCCTTTTTATTCATAGCGGTATGGCTGCCCTGTTGTATTAGTGATATTGTTTTTCCACTATTGTTTATCAGCTCGGGAACAAGTGTCTCGCACGCACATAAATAGCCCCTGGAGGTGTGATAATGAAGTCAAATTTGGATTTACAGATTCAGAAGAGGTTAAAAGAAGCAAAGCTTTACTGCACAAAGCGTCGAGCGGCTATACTGAAGGTGCTAACAAAGGCAAACAAACCACTTAGCCAGGAGCAGATTGCACAACAATTAGGTAAAAACCGACTCAATAAAGTTACCATTTACCGCACTTTGGAAAGTTTCTGCCAGGCCGACCTGGTGCATAAGGCATTTATACACAAAAGAGCGGAATATTTCGAGCTTTCCGACCGCTGTAGCGAAATTCAATGCCATCCCCACTTTACCTGCAAGAGCTGTGGAATAACGAGCTGTCTTGTAGGCTTATCCGTCCCACTTGTTAAAGGTCTGAAAAAAGGCTTTGTCATTCACCGCCAGCAGGTTCGGCTTGAAGGCCTGTGTCCGCATTGCGCCTAACGCAGACGCACACGGACTTGATTAAACACAGACTTACACGGACTCAAGGCCCCAGACTAAGAACCTTGTGGAAAGTCTTACCTCTTGCGAGCCAGCAGGTTTACAGTTAAAATAATCTGTATGAAAGAATATCCATTAAAGTTTAAGCCCACATATAAACAGCGCATTTGGGGAGGACAAAAGCTGCGAGAGGTCTTCGGCAAGGATATACCTCCAGATAAAAAGGTTGGCGAAAGCTGGGAAGTAGCCGATTTGCCAAATGATAAATCCATAATCACAAACGGCGAACTAGAAGGACAAACACTTGGCTCGGTAACTGAAAAATACCCAAAAGAAATAATGGGTGATGATAATTTCTCTGGTCCATATCCGCTGTTAATAAAATTTCTCGACGCCGAAGATATCTTAAGCATCCAGGTCCATCCTGATGAACAGACCTGCCGGCGTATGGGTAAGGGTGAGCCAAAAACCGAGTGCTGGTATATAATTTTTGCTGCGCCGGGTGCGGTAATTTATAAAGGGCTGAAAAAAGGCGTTACTAAAGAGAAATTTACCAAGGCAATAAAAGAAGGTAACGTTGCCGAACTATTGTCAAAAGTGCCAGTTGAAATCGGTCAGTGTCATTTTCTCCCTGCCGGCACTGCACACAGTATCGGAGCAGGCCTGTTAATAGCCGAGATTCAAACACCCTCTGATACAACTTATAGGGTTTTTGACTTCAACAGGGTCGACGATAGTGGAAAGTCAAGGGAGCTGCACATCGAAGAAGCTCTGGAGAGTATACACTTTGATATGTCCGAGGACGAGCTTTTGGTGACGACAGTAGGTCGGCTGGTGGATTGTGAGAAATTCAGGATAGATAAAGGCCATCAGGCGAAGGATTGTGAATTGCTTCTTTCAACTGGTAAAATGAAAACATTGATTATTTTGTCCGGCTTTGGAGCAATTCTATCAGCCGAAGGAGATTTCGTAGAATTCAGGGCGGGCGATTGTTTGGTTGTTCCCGCTGCTTATGAAGGAGCGGTGCGGTTTGCTGATGATACACAATATCTAACAGTAACCATTTAGTCAGTTTGAAATTTGGGTATTTGGTTCTTAACTGTCGTCGGGCAAATGTCGATTTAATACTGTATTGTGTTTTTTATCGAGAGGTAAAATGGCAGGGCAGGACGGTAAAAAGAAAAGTCCGGTGGCACTATTCTTATTGGCTTTTGCCGCAATTGCGGTTGTGATGTTTATTGCTAATTACAGGTCAGTGCTTTTACATGAACTTCCCGGCCCTGAGGGTGCAGAGAAATTGTCAACCTGTGGGGAGCGGCTTATAGCAATCTCTGCAAATGAGATATACAGCTGGGCTTGGGATGGTTTGTCTGAACGGCCTCAAATTAGCACTGTTAAAGCTCAAAAGGCGGTTGCTATGAGTTCTGACCGCCTCTTGGGTATTCTACCTGGTATGGATAACTTACTCGTACTCAGTAATCTAAAAGGTGACAAGGAATTGGGGCGGTTTTCGTTAGGTGTGGACAAAAAGTGCAAATTGCTACGAACAAGTCAGAATGGCAAATTCGCTGTTGCTGCACTTGCGATTGGTTATTCCGATAAGCAAATTCAACTGGTCATAATAGACCCTGACTTAAATTCTATCCGGCCAGTTGAGACAAAAACTATGGAGGGAGGGTTAAAGTTAAATGACATTGGCATATCTAACGACGGTAGTCTCATAGCAGCTGTTGGTGGGAGTGACAAAGGATGGCTGTTTGTTGCAGGTGCAAATGACAAACAGTTGCTCTGGGAGCATTATGTAGAAGATTGCAATGAGTTCAGCAAAGTTGTCTTTTCGCCGGACGGACAGACAGTTTATGCTTCGGAGTCGGGCAGGCGG
>Ga0315551_10003230_pt1 | contig 11641 bp, 13 predicted proteins | sample SalMarSW160290MG_FD_203678 | JGI IMG/M metagenome (GOLD analysis project Ga0315551, IMG submission 203678) | Salt marsh sediment microbial communities from the Plum Island Ecosystem LTER, Massachusetts, United States - Salt Marsh Sediment SW1602-90 ... | reverse complement strand
CAGGGTTACCTGGCTGGAGCCGGCTGGCTTCGGGCAAGCTGCGGGGCGGGGTCGAGGGCGGGTGCACGGCCTCATTAATTCTGTATGAATAACCCGACGAGGGGTAGCTCAGGTTCACTCCTAGTTCAGACTAAAAGGCGGCTGCGCCAGTCCGGCCTTAGAGCCAGAAAGGGACTGGGGCAGCACTTCCTGGTTGATGAGGAGGTGCTGGAGGTTATCACTTCCGCGGCTGAAATCAGCCCCGACGATATTATTGTGGAGGTGGGGCCGGGGCTGGGCATCCTCACCGGGGAGCTGGCCCGGAGAGCCGGTGGGGTAATAGCCATCGAGCTGGATGACAGGCTGGCGGCTCTGCTAAAGAAGACGCTGGCTTCTTTTGAAAATGTGACCATTATCAACGACGATGTGCTTAATATCGAGCCGGGGGAATTATTAAAGGGGCGCAAAGGCCCTGTTTACAAGGTGGTGGCCAACCTGCCTTACTATATAACCTCGCCCGTCCTGCGCCATTTCCTGGACACTGTGGTTAAGCCCAAAATGATGATTGTCATGGTGCAGAAAGAGGTTGCCGAAGCCATTGTTGCCAAGCCCGGCGATATGAGTATCCTGAGCGTCAGCGTCCAGTTCTACGGCAGGCCGGAGATAATAAGCTACGTGCCGGCGCGGTCTTTTTACCCGGCGCCGGAGGTCGATTCGGCGCTGCTGCGCATCGGCCTCTATCCCCAGCCGGCGGTGGCGGTGGACGAGGGGGGCTATTTTGAGCTGGTGCGGGCCGGTTTTGCCGCCCCCCGCAAGCAGATAGGCAACTCCCTGTCCCAGGGGCTGGGGCTGCCTAAAGACGGGGTTTTACCCCTTTTTGAGAAAGCAGAGATAGACTGGCAGCGGCGGGCGGAGACACTGACCCTGGAGGAGTGGGCCCGGCTGTGGCGGGTTTTTGAGGAGAAAAGAGATGCCCGATATTAAGGCGCTGGCCAAGATTAACCTGACCCTTGAGGTTTTGGCTGAGCGTCCCGACGGCTTTCACGAGATACGCAGCGTCATCCAGACGATAGACCTCTATGACACTCTACGTTTCCGCTCCAACCGCCAGCTGCGCTTCAGCTACGACGATTTGCGCTTCCGCTCCAACCCCCAGCTACGCTTCATCTGCGATAACCCCGACTTCATCGCCGAAGAAAGCCTGGTATCGAAGGCGGCCGCCCTGCTCCAGGAAACCAGCGGCTCATCCCAGGGGGCGACCATAGAGATTAAAAAGCGCATCCCGATGGTGGCCGGGCTGGGGGGGGACTCAAGCGACGCCGCCGCTGTCTTAAGCGGGCTTAATAAACTCTGGAACCTGCGCCTGTCACCGGTGGAGCTGGCCGAGCTTGCCTCCAAGCTGGGTTCCGACGTGTCCTTCTTTCTCTACGGGGGCACGGCGCTGATGGAGGGAAGGGGGGAGAAGTTAAAGGCGCTGCCGCCGCTGCCCCGGAGGTGGGTGGTGCTGCTGGTGCCGCCGTTTTCCCGGCCAACCGAGAAAACGGCCAAGCTCTATGCCAGCCTTAAGCCCTGCCACTATACCGATGGCCAGATTACGGAAAAGCTGATAAAGACGCTGAACGAGCGGCGGGGCTTTAAGCCGTCGCTGCTTTTTAATGCCTTTGAGAATGTCGCTTTTGAGATCTTTCCCAAGCTTAAGCTATATAGAGACCACTTTGTCAAGCTGGGCGCTTACCAGGTACACCTGGCCGGCTCGGGGCCGGCGCTGTTTACCCTGATGGAGGATAAGGTGCAGGCCGAGAACCTCTACGCCCGCTGTCAGCTGCAGAACCTGGAATCCTATCTGGCGGAGACAATTTAATCTCCGGGGTGGGTAGAAGGCAGCGGCTATTTGGGATAAAATACGCTTAGGGGGTTGAAGTGGCGGTAAGCATAGTCCTGGCTGTAGTTATCGGCTATCTGCTGGGTTCTGTCCCCTGCGCCTATATTGCCGCCCGTCTGGCCAAGGGGGTGGATATCAGGCGGGTGGGCGGCGGCAATGTGGGGGCGCTGAACGTCATGCGGGAGATAGGGACTGTTGCCGGCCTGGCTGTCTTCCTGGCCGATGTGGCTAAAGGCTCGCTGGCGGTGCTGGTTGCCCAGTGGCTGGGTGTCCCCCTGCTGTGGGTTTTCGCCGCTGGTTTTGCGGCGGCGGTGGGCCACAGCTGGCCGGTCTGGCTGAAGTTCAGGGGGGGACAGGGGCTGGCTACCGCCATGGGTGTGCTGGTCGTTCTGGCTCCCATTGAGTTTGCTATTAGCTTCGCTGTAATAGCCATAGTTGTCCTCCTTACCAGTAATGTCAGGTTCGGGGCGGTGGTGGGGCTGGTCCTTCTCCCCCTGATTATCTGGCTTTTCGGCGGGGAGTTGAGCCTGATTATCTTTTCCATAGTCCTGCTCCTGTTTTGCGTTCTGAAGGCGCTGACCAGGATCAGGGCCGACTTTGCCAGCCCCGAAGGCAGGCGAAGCTTTATCATTGACCGGCAGTATAAGCCGTGGCAGAAGAAAAGGTAATTAACTGACTCAACCCTATCTTTTAGCCAGCCACCCCTTGATTACCTCTTCTTCGTCATGGCGGGTGGCTATCTTGCCGTTCAACTTGGCCTGGTGGAGCAGCTCCAGTATCTCCTTTATCTGGGGGCCGGGGGCAATGCCCAGCTCGATTAAATCGTCGCCGGTGAGTGATACCTGAACGTCTTTGAGCCGGTTGAGGAAGAGGTGAATGGCCTGGCCGGCCACCGCCGACTGGGTGACCAGTGAGTTCGCCTCTAGAGCGGCGGGGGAGAAATCGTGGAGAAGGTTATAGATGGTGCTGGGCGAGATGCCGGGGGTGGACAGCGAGCGCATCTTGTTCTTGACGGCGATGGTATCCCTTAGGGTCTTGGCCGACAGCCTGGGCAGGTTGAGGCGCGATATTAATTGTTCGGTTTCCTCAATGGTGAGGGGGTAGGCCAGCAGCGCCAGGTAGAGGTCAAAGGACGGGGCGTCTGGGGAGCATTCCTGGCGGGCATGCTCGAATTTTTCCTTTAAGTTTCCATCACCCTTAAGCTGCGGGTGTAACGATGCCAGCACCCCCAGTTCCCCGGCGCGATTGAAGACCTTCTCCGGGTATTTTTCCCTGCATATGCACTCTATCTCATAGCGGATGCGGTCGGCGCTTATCGTTTCCAGCATGGCTATGTCCCGCTGGAGCAGGGTTTGCGTTTTTCTCTCCAGGCGGAAGCCCAGCCGCTGCTCGTAGCGCAGGGCCCGCCAGATGCGGGTGGCGTCGTCGGTAAAGCTTTTCTGGTGGAGTATGCGGATGCGCCTGGCTTGCAGGTCGTCGCGGCCGCCGTGGGGGTCAACCAGCTTGCCGTAATAGCCGGGGTTTAAGCGGATGGCCATGGCGTTGATGGTGAAATCGCGGCGGGAGAGGTCGTCGTCAATGGAGCTGGGGGTGACCGCGGGCAGGGCTCCGGGCTTCTCATAGGTTTCCGAGCGGGCGGTGGCCAGGTCGATGCTTCGGTCGTTCCACTGCAGCTTGGCGGTGTTGAAGCGGGGGTGGGTGGTGATTTTGCCCGTGCTGAGTTTCAGCTGCTGGGCCAGCTCGATGGCGTTGCCCTCCACGACAAGGTCGAGGTCAAAGTTGGCCTGCTCCATGAGCAGGTCGCGGACAACACCGCCGACCAGGTAGAGCTTCTCCCCGCGGCTGTTGGCCATCTCGCCGGCCACCCACATGAAGTTGACCAGCTCCGGGGGCAGCTGTTGCTCAATTAATTTGCCGAAGTTAATCCGCCTGGGCATTTTCTATGCAGATTATAGCACAGTACTTGGCTGGCAAGTAGGGGGGATTTCTAGCGTTCGTTTTTCTTCCCACCCTCCCGCCCTAAGAGGTTTCACCTCTAATCTCACTAATGATGGGACTTGTTTATATTATTTTGGGTGGGGGGAAAAGGGGAGGTAATTAATAGGGGGTTTTTAAGGGGGACGAAGTCCCCCTCTCATATAGTATTATTCCCCCTTCCCCTTGCCAAGGGGAAGGGGATAAAGGGGATAGGGTTTCCTTAAAAAATAATAAAGATTTAGGGGGTTGGGAGGTGTTTTTTAGCTGGCATTTGCTTTATAATGAGAGCCGTGAAAGTCGTCTCAATTGTGGGCATGACCGGTGCCGGCAAATCAGAAGTTTCTAAAGTATTCGAGCAGAACGGCTTTACCCTGATAAGGTTCGGCGACCTGACCGATGAGGAGATGAAGCGGCGGGGCTTGAAGCCCAAAGAGGCCAGTGAGCGCCTGGTGAGGGAGCGGCTCCGCAGGGAACACGGGCCAGCCGCCTACGCCGAGCTCAACCAGCCCCGGATTGAGCATGCCCTGAAAGGCTCTGACGTGGTCATTGACGGGCTCTATTCCTGGGAGGAATATACTTGCCTTAAGTCCTGCTATACGGATGGTTTTTACCTGGTGGCGGTGTGGTCATCGCCCAGGACCAGGTACGCCAGATTAGCCAGCCGGATGAGCCGGCGCCTGACCCCGGAAGAGGCCGCCGGCCGGGACAGGGCCGAGATAGAGAATATCGCCAAGGGCGGGCCCATAGCCATGGCCGATTTCACCATCATCAACGAGTCCTCCCTGGAGGACCTTAAGCAAGAAGCAGCCAGAATTGTCTCTAAATTAAGATGAAAAAAGTGATCCGGCCTGATGTTGACCAGTATTTCTTGAAGATAGCCTCGGTGGTGGCCGAGCGCTCCACCTGCCGCCGCCACCATGTGGGGGCGGTGGCGGTAAAGAATAAACACATCCTGGCTACCGGCTACAACGGTGCCGCCGCCGGACTTAAAGACTGCCTTGAGCTTGGCTGCCTCAGGGACGAGATGAATATACCCTCCGGGGAGAGGCACGAAATATGCCGGGGCATCCACGCCGAGCAGAACGTAATCGTGCAGGCCAGCCTCCACGGCGTCAGCCTCGAGGGGAGCACCATCTACTGCACCCACACCCCCTGTGTGCTCTGCGCCAAGATGCTGGTCAACGCCAAGATAGCCCGCTTCGTCAGCTTCGCTGAGTATAACGACGACTCGTTTCAGGAGCTGTTCCTGGAGGCGGGCATCGAGTTCGATGCCAGAGAAAGGCCCCCCTCCCAGATAAGCTACCTAGACTGACTACACACTTGACATCGGCCTGGAATTGGTGGAATATATGGGCGATGTCAATACTGCCCGCCAAGGTAATCGTTAACCCCGTGGCCGGGGCTTCCTCCACCCGCCGCAAGTGGCCTATCATCAGCAAACTGCTGAAGCGCATCGGTCTTCCCTTTGACTTTGAGTATACCGAGGGCGTGGGCCATGCCATAGAGCTGGCCCGGCTGGCCGCCAGCGACGGCTACCGCTACCTGGTGGCGGTGGGTGGGGACGGCACGGTGAACGAGGTGGCCAACGGCATACTCCATTCCACCAACGCCGCCACCACGGCGCTGGGCATCGTCAGCACCGGCACCGGCAGTGATTTTATCCGCTCGGTCGGTATCTCCCGCGATTACGCTACCGCCTGCTCCACCCTGACCAGTTCCCGGAGATTATCCATTGATGTCGGCGTTATTGAGTACCAGAGTAAGGGGAAGACTTTAAAGCGCTTCTTTGTCAATGCCGCCGGCGTCGGCTTTGACGCCGCTGTGGTCAGGGAGACCGAGCGTATGCCCAAGTTCTTCGGCGGCACCATCCCTTATGTGGCCGGTATGCTGCGGACCCTGTTTAGCTACAGGAACAAGCCGGTGGTGGTGAGGGTGGGGGATGAGGTTGAGAGCCACCGGGTGCTCAATGTGGTTGTGGCCAACGGCGGCTACTTGGGCGGCGGTATGCACATCGCCCCCCTGGCTGAGGTGGGTGATAACCTGCTGGATGTGGTCGTTATCGGCGATATGGGCAAGCTGGAACTGCTTAAAGAGTTCCCCAAGGTATACAAGGGGACTCATGTCACTCTTCCCAAGGTCAGGATGAAAAAGGGAACCAACGTCACCATTGAGTCCTCAGAAGCTGTGCTGGTCTACGCCGACGGAGAACTGCTGGGGGAGTGTCCGGCCTCTTTCCGGGTGGTGCCGGGGGCATTAAGTATCGTAGTTTAGTAAAAATTACTCTATGTTTTCCCCTTGGTAAGCCCCCTGGTAGCCTTTTGTCTTTTGACTCAAGCGCATGAAGATAAGCTGGGCAACCCGTGCGTTTTGCTGCAAGCGGAACCCCCGGGGATTATAGACCACCATCAGGGACTGGGAGCGGCCGGAGTAACCGGCATCCCATACCGCCGTGCCCACGGTGACGCCGCAGCGGAGCAGGCTGGAGCGGGGCCTGCCCAGGGCCATGATGTTCTCAGGTAAATGGACAACCTCGTTGTAGGTAATGATATAGGCGCCGGGGATAAGGTCGATAAAGCCCAGCCCGTCGAAGACCAGCGGCGCCAGGTCGGAGACCAGCCGCTGGCTGTCCTCAACCGCTATCCGGCCCGGTGACTGCAGGAGGGCTATATCACGCAGGGTGAGGTCAACGCCGTTGGGCTGCAGTTGCCTTTCTATATCAATGCAACCTTCGATTAGGGGCGGCTTTTTCTTCAGTAAACGCTGGATTTCCTGCCGGGATAGAACGGCTGTCATCTCCCCTCCGGGCGTATTTTAACACATACCTAGACTTAATAGGAATTGACAGGCTAGATGGGGACTCTACTATAATGCATTAATTAGCCCGTACGGGCTATCAATTTAAGGGGGAATTATGCCGGTAAAAATAGTTACCGATAGCAGTGCCGACCTGCCTGACCAGCTGATTGAGGAGCTGGGGGTTGCCGTGGTGCCTCTATACGTGCGTTTTGGCGAGGAGGTCCACCGTGACCGGGTGACCATCAGTGAAGACGAGTTTTACAAGAGGCTGGAGAGCGACCCGGTTCACCCCACCACCGTACAGCCGGGGCCGCAGGATTTTCTTGAGGTCTACCAGAAAGTATCAGAGGGGGCTGATGGCATTGTTTCCATCCACATCTCCAGCAAGCTGAGCGGCACCTGTAATTCGGCGCTGATGGCTAAGGATATGCTGGGAGGGGAATGCCCTATTGAGGTGATTGATACCCAGGCAGTGACCATGGGGCTGGGCTTAATAGTTATTGCCGCCGCCGAGATGGCTAAGGCCGGGGAGAGCATGGACAAGATTGTGGCCGAGGCTAAAAAGGCTATTCCCCAGATACACCTGCTGGCCATGTTTGATTCCCTTAAGTACCTGCTGCTGGGAGGGCGCATCGGCAAGGCCAAGGCGCTGCTGGGCTCAATCTTAAATGTGAAACCGATAATATCGCTCAAGGACGGGGAGGTGGTGCCCGCCGGCCAGGCCCGCAACCGGTCTAAGGGCATGGAGAAGCTGTTTGACTTTGCCGAGAATACGGCTGGTATCCAGGATCTGGCGATAGTCTATAACACCATGCCTGAGGAAGCGCAGACTATGGCCGAGCGCATCAGTTCCATCTTTGCCAGGGAAAAGATTAGGATGGCTAAGATAGGGCCGGCCCTCGGGGTGCATATGGGCCCCGGGATGCTGATTGTTGTCTATAGAGAAAAGTAGTCAGCCGGCAGTCTCTTCTCGTCTTCCCTTATATTTTTAGCGCCGTTCTACGGCGGATTATCCCTTTGCACCCAAAAAGTGACGCCGCCAGCTCTTTGTGGTAAAATGGCGGTTAAATATTTACCTGGGAGGGGCTTAAAGTGACTAAATCGGCCTGGGGCTGGGTATGGTTTGCCTTTCTGCTGGCGCTGGATATCGCCATCCCATGGTATGTCCTTACCAGCGTGGAAAAGGTGAGCGGCGCCTTTCTCTTCTGGACAGTCTGGGCGGCGGTGGCTATCATCAGCGTCTTTGTCATCTTAGCGAAGTGGCGGGGGGTGGAGGGATGAGCACTACCTTCTGGGTCTGGTTCGGCATCGCCGTCTACATCGCTGCGGGGCTGGGCATCGCCCTGATGGCGCGGCGGCAGCTGGGGGTGGGGGTGAGCGAGTTCTTCCTGGCCAACCGCAAGGTTGGCGGCTTTATTTCGGCGATGAGCTACAGCGCCACCACCTACAGCGCCTTTATGATGGTGGGGCTGGCCGGTATCACCTATCTTACCGGCGTCGGCGCCCTCGGCTTTGAGCTGACCTATCTCTGCGGCATGTTCATGATGGTCTTCTTCCTGCCCCGCTTCTGGCTGGTGGGCAAGAAATACGGCTACGTTTCGCCGATGGAGCTTTTGAGCGACCGCTACCAGAATAAGGGGGTGGGGGCGACCACCGCCATACTGGCCCTGGTCTTTCTTGTTCCCTACGGAGCCATCCAGCTGATGGGCGTGGGCCTCCTGATGAACGGGGTCAGCGGAGGGGCAATACCGGTGTGGGCCGGGATTGTCGTCGGCGTGGTCTGCGCCATCGCCTGGTCGAGCATTGCCGGTCTGCGCTCGGTGGCCTGGACCGACGCCTTCCAGGCAATAATTATGATTGTAACCTCGGCGGCGGTGCTGGGGGTGATTATTGCCGCCCTGGGGGGTTTTAGCGCCTTTTTCAGCAAACTGGAGGCGGCTTCGCCGGGGCTGCTGACCGTGCCCACCGCCGGCGGCGCCTGGAGCATCAACATGTTTATCGGCCTGGCACTGCCCTGGCTCTTTTTCCTGATATCAAATCCCCAGGTGAGCCAGCGGCTCTTTATCCCCAAGTCGGTTACCGCCATGAAGCAGATGCTGGGCGGTTTCCTCATCTTTGGCTTTATCTATACCATGATTTCGGTGCTGTGGGGCTTCGGCGCCACCCTGCTGGTGCCCGGACTGGAGAACGCCGACCTGGCCACCCCGAAATTGCTGTCTCTGGCCTTAATACCAACCGGGCTGGCGATAGTGGTCATGATTGGCATCACCGCTGCCGCCATCTCCACCATCGATTCCATACTGCTTACCCTGTCTTCGGTCTGGGCGCGCGATATTCACAAGGGGCTCATCAACCCCAAGGTTTCGGAGAAGGGGGAGCTTAGGGTTGGGCAGTGGGTTATCCCCATCATGGCTATCATCGCCTTCGGCTTTGCCTGGTGGGCGGCGGACAAGACCGGGCTGAACTTTATGATTGCCCCGCTGGCTTCGGCGGCTTCGGCCGGGCTGCTGATGGCGGTGCCGGCTATCTTCGGCGCTTTCTTCTGGAAGCGGGCCACTGCGCTGGGGGCCATGGTTAGCTGTATAACCGGGGCTATCGTGGTGCTGATTTTCCAACTAACGGGTGTGAGGCCCCTGGGCTGGTGGCCGGGGACGTGGGGGTTTATCGTTTGCGTGCCGCTTTTCGTTATCGTGAGTCTGGCCACTAAACCCCCCAGGGAGAAGGCCGACGAGTTTATCGGCTACCTGCGGGGGGCGCTCAAGAAAGGCAACTTTATCTAGGCCTGGCCGGACCTGGCTTTCTGCTGGTCCGGTGACAGCATACTGGCCACCAGCCGGGGCAGTTGCCGGGTGTCAATCGGCTTGGAGACATAGCTGTCGCAGCCGGCTTCGATGGCTTTCTCCTCGTCTCCCTTCATGGCGTGGGCGGTGAGGGCGATGATGGGGATATGGCTGAGCGCTGCCGTTTTCTTGAGCCTCCTGGCCACCTCGAGGCCGCTCAACTTGGGCAGGCAGATATCCATCAGGACCAGGTCGGGGTGGTCTATGGCGGCGATAGTCAGCGCCTCTTCCCCGTCGGTTGCCTTGAGCAGTACATAGTCATCTGACTTGAGGATCATTTCAATCAGTCTCATATTCAGTGGGTTGTCTTCGACAATCAGCACCTTATGCCTCATGCTTCTTCACCTCCATTGGGAATAGGGGCAGGGTGAAGCTGAACCGGCTCCCCTTCCCGTATTCGCTCTCTAACCAGACTCGCCCGCCGTGCCTTTCCACTATCTGTTTGACCACCACCAGCCCCAGCCCGGTGCCGCTGTTGCTCCCCCCAGTGTGGGCGTTGTCCAGCTGGCAGAAGGGCTCGAATATCCTCTCCTGGTCTTCCTTCTTGATGCCGATGCCGTTGTCGGTCACGCTGACCTGGCAATAGCTGCCGTTGCTTATCGCCTTAATCTCAATCCTGCCACCCTCCGGGGTGAAGCGGGACGAGTTGCTCAGCAGGTTGAAGAACACCTGCCTCAGCTTGGCTTTATCGGCATAGACCGGGGGCAGTTCTTCTTCCAGCCTGACACTGAGGCTCTGCCGCCTCGGTTTAAGTATGGGCAGCATGGTGTTTTTTAACGACTCTATTACCTCGGGTAAAAATACCTCGGCCAGCTTGAGTTCCGTCCGCCCCGATTCTATCTTGGAAAGGTCGAGGACCTGGTCGATTAAACCCAAAAGGTGGCGGCCGCTGCTGAGGACATCCTCAAGGCATTGCCGTTGTTTCTTGTTCACCGGCCCCGGCACCTGGTCCAGCATGAGTTCGGAGAAGCCGATAATAATATTGAGCGGGGTGCGCAGCTCGTGAGACATATTGGCCAGAAATTCCGACTTGAGCTGGCTGGCGGCCTCCACCTCCCTGGTCTTCTCCAGAAGTTTCTGCTGCCGCGAGCGCAGCTCCTGGTTCTGCTCGTCCAGCTGGCGGTTCTTCCCCCGCAGCGCCTCATAGAGTTCGGCGTTCTTGAGGGCCGGGCCCAGTCCTTCGCCGATGGTGTTGAGCAGGTGGATTTCGGCTGAGTTGAAGCCGTGCAGCTGGCGGCTGGCGATAATCAGGGTGCCGATGACCCGGCCGCTCGACCGCAGGGGGACAGCGGCAATAGATTTAAGCCTCTCATCCTTCACCAGGCTATCCGCCAGCTGGGGGTATTTGGCTGTATCCTCTATCACCACCGGCATACCGGATAGAATCAGCCGGCCGGTGACGCTGTTGCTGGCGGGCAGCTTTTTTAGCTTATCTAGGAATCTGGTTGATAACTCGCCGCGGGCGACGGCGCTTACCTCCCCCTTTTGCTCGTTGGCCAGCAGTATCGCCCCGCTTTCTATCGACATCAGGCGCATCACCTTTTCTAGGGCGTTGTTTAAGACCTGCTCCAGCGCCAGCATCTCGGTGCCGGTCTGGGCTATCTGGTGAAGGATGGTGAATTCCTTCACCTTGGTTTCCAGGGCATGGAGCAGTTCTCTCTTTTCTTCCTTTGTGCCCTTGGTCTTGGTTATGCTCTTGACCATGTAATTACTCACCCGGAGGCTTTTACCGTTACCTGTGTCTGGTTCAGGGCGCGGTTTATCATCTTCTTCAGCACTTCAATATCCAGGGGCTTGGTGATGTAGGGAGCCCCGGTCTTCTCCAAAAATCCCCGGGTAGCGCTTTCCATGACGTCGCCGGTAATGAACATTACCCTCCGCGCCAGTGCCGGGGCGATTTCTTCAATATGGTGGTATAGCTCGATGCCGCTCATCCCCGGCAGTTTAATGTCCAGCAGGACAAGGCTGTACCTTTCCGTATTGAGCTTTTCCAGGGCGGTATCGGCGTTGTTTATTGTTTCTACGCTGTGTCCCCATTCGGTTAGCAGGCGGCTCAAGAAAGTGAGAATGGCCGTCTCATCGTCCACCACCAGTATCTTGGCCTTGCGGGGCTTCTGGGGCTCTTTTTTGGTTACTTTGGCTTTGCCTGCCTGGACGGGCTCGGCCA
>Ga0315551_10003228_pt1 | contig 11648 bp, 10 predicted proteins | sample SalMarSW160290MG_FD_203678 | JGI IMG/M metagenome (GOLD analysis project Ga0315551, IMG submission 203678) | Salt marsh sediment microbial communities from the Plum Island Ecosystem LTER, Massachusetts, United States - Salt Marsh Sediment SW1602-90 ... | reverse complement strand
GTTGTTCTGGTTCAAATCATATGCAAAAACATAGAATATAGAAGGAGCTTAAAAATGTTAGGATTTCTCGAAGGAAAAAGGATTTGTATTATAATAAACATATTGTCGTTACTTTATGTGCCTCAAATAAAAGCTCAATCTGAAAAGGTTATCTCATTACAGGAAATCAGACCTGATATAGCCTGTGGGCCGAGATGTCTTTGGGCACTGATGAAGATTACCAAAGCAGGTCAACCTGAATGCGGTATTAAATGTATATATGAACTTATTGGAAAAGAACCTTTTAGTGTAACGAATTTTAAGGATCTAAAGGATGCTGCCGAACAATTAGGTTTTACAGCGGAAGGTTATAAATTAACAACACGGGCATTAACAAAAGAAAATGGTTATGCCATATTACCAGTTGGTAATGTATCCGCTACTGCCGAAGACCCTCAACACTTTATTCTTGTTAAGAGATTAACCAAGGATTTTGCAATCGTTGTTAATACAAGAACTCTCGTTTCTCAGGCTTTGGCGATTTCCGATTTATGTGATTATTGGAGTGGGTACGCTCTGATTATTACCGCCAGTAAAGGAATGCCGCCATTAATTAAAGAGCCGGATGACATCAAAGAACTACCCATGAATATAAAGAAAAAATATGACCATATAAAAGATTTTGGTCAGGTAGATAATGGTTCTGTCGTTGAGCATACATTCACTATAGACACCGAAGAAGGAAAGGACTACAAAGCAAAAATAGTACAGAAGAGTTGTTCTTGCCTTGCAGCAAAGCTTGGCAAGAATATCAAAGGGCAGCATACACTTACAATGGAATTGCATGTTGATGACGCAGCATGGCAGGAAGCCCACGCTGTTGTTTTGTTTGAGCCGGGAGGAATCATAAAACGGTATGCTGTGCGAGCCTATTGCAAAGACACATATCAAATATTTCCCTACATGGCCCATATCGAGGCTCCGGATGGTGGTGTAATCGAATATCCGGTTAAGATCAATTACTATACCGGATCCGATGATATTGTTGATTTTAATAGAATGTTAAGCAACCATCCCAATCTAAAATGCGGCCCAGTAAAATCGTCAAGCAAGACTAAAAAGGGAGCTATCATTTTTACTTTCGAGATACCTCTTATTTTCGATGCCGGGGAACCCTCATCAGGGATTGAAAACTTCAATGGAAATGTTGATTTTGTATTGGAGACCGGCCAGGGCCAAAGGCATATCCCTTTACAAATTTCTGCCAGAATAGGGACTGAAAAATTCAGATTAATTCCGGAAAAAGTGTTTCTTATGGCATCCAAATCAGATGATGTTTTTGTACATCAAAGAGTCAAGCTTGAATTTTTGACCGAACATATTCCGGCAAATATAGATGTGTTATCAAATAAATCTTTACCTCTTGAAATTAGAAAGGAATCCGTGTCTGCTAACACCTATATGATTGATGTAACTGTCAAACCTGAGAAATTACGTGAAATTTCACTCGGATTAAATAAGGAAGATGTTACAATCTCATCTGGAGGCATATTCAACCCAATTAACTTGCCCATAAGCTTATTTGTTCGCGAATAAGGGCATTTTTCGCTGAAAAAAGGGGATTTTGATTGCGATATGGCGGTTTTTGGGTAAAATGTGTAACGAATATAATTATGAATATCGAATACTGAATACTGAATAACGAAGTAAAAATGGGGGAATATAAATTTGTTAGCCCCCGGACTTGTCCGGGGGTTGGCCGTGGCCGTGGCGGCCACGGCTGAACAATTTAACATCAACCATCTACATCCCTTAGGGATGAAGATGCCACCCTTGAGGAGGTGTAAAAAATGCAAAACAAAGCCAATGTTAAAATAGGCAATTTTATGTAAGCTCTTTGATATAAAAAGATTATGAGAAAAATAGCGTTTTCTGGCATTTAGCCAGCGGGAAAACAAAGCCAATTTTATCCCCATAGGGAAACACCCGGCTTCGTAGGGCTTCGCCGGGGTAAAAACCGGTTCGCTCAATATTTTTCAGCCCAGGCTCTGGCGAAAGTAACCGCCCAGCCGGACAGGATGATAATGAGCAGGGCCAAAATTATATATCTGAATTTCACCTCGGTGAAGAATCGCTCGATGAAGCGAAAATATATCCCGAATAACGATATGAAAAATGACAAAATCGCCACGAAAACAAGGAACGAGCATAAAAAGGCGCCGGCCGGCTGGATATAGAAAGCCTGACGGATTTTACCCTGGGCGAAGGCCAGTACCGCGGTCGTCATTCCGCAGGTCGGACAAGGCAGGCCGGTATTTTGCTTCAAGCCGCACCGGCCCAGGAAAAAACCCATATCGACTTTATAATGACCGGCAACGGCAAATACACCGAAAAAACCGACGATAGCAATGCAAACACCCGCTGCGACGGCCCGCTGTCTCGGCGTAGCGCGGATTAACAATTTCGGCTTGTTTAACTGTTGGCTTGCCTGCATAACTACGTTAGAATATGGCAATATATAGGTTATGTCAAGATTAGTCGTCCCGGCGAGCCGGGCTAAAAACCGAACGGATGGATAGCAGAATATGGAATTAGAGCAAAAAGATTTGAGCAGTATGTTGGAAACGGCGATAGTAGCGGCACGCCTGGCAGGCCAGAGGGCGATGGAAGAAATCAACTATACCAGAGCCACCGTGAAAAAACCAGGGGAGCTTGTCACGCAGGCCGATGCCAATTGCCAGAGAATAATTATCAACCGCATCAAGGAAAATTACCCCGACCATGGCTTTATCGCCGAGGAAGGCGAGCCCGACAAAATTTTCAAGCAGCCCCCTCGCGGCAGTGAAAAAATATGGTGGGTTATCGACCCGATAGACGGGACAAATAATTTTGCGCATGGTTTGCTGCTGTTCACCGTCAGTGTCGCTGCCATGCACGAGGGCGAGCCGATTGTCGGTGTGGTTTTCGATCCGGCAACAGAATCGATGTTCACCGCCGTCAAAAACGGCGAACCACAACTCAACGGCAGGAAAATAGACGCAGGTGAAAACGCCATGGATGAATTTTCCAGCGTCGGACTGGACAGTCATTACGACAACGGCGTGCCGGGATGGACGTGCGAGATTATGCAAAGGACGAGGTTTCGAAATCTCGGGACAACGGCCCTGCAGTTGGCGTATGTGGCCAGGGGCAGTCTCGTCGGGACCATCGCCAATACGCCGAAGCTGTGGGACATCGCCGCCGGGGCGTTTATCGCCGAAGCCGCGGGAGCGAAAGTCACCGATTGGCAGGGGGGGAAAATTTTCCCGTTTGATCTGGACGGCTACGAGGGTAACACCTTCCAGACGGTGGCGGCAAATCGAAAAGTCCATCCGCAGATTATAGAAATGATAAAATCTCAGGCGGGTTGATTTATCTCGGGTCCGGGACGGGATGGACCGCGATGATTCTGACTTTGTCGGAAGGAGAGCTAACGCCGCTCCTGTCGAGAACAGCGATTACTCTTCTTTGCGGGCCATCGACGTCGATGCGGACGAGGATATAGGCGGTAAAAATGTCACTTCGTACGGTGACAAGATTGCTTATCCGCGAAAAAATGATATCCCGTTCTTCGAAATCGTCCACAGCGCCGTCGGCGGGGGTGAAATCCGGCCACAGATCCAGATCAAGGGCATCGGTCGCATAGTAAGCCATCTGCGGCACATACATCAGTTCCGCGATACTCTCGAACGCACCTGAAATCGTATCGCGATACGCAGCTATCTCCTGGGCGACCGCAGGCTCCATCCAGGGCAATTGGGCGATTACAAACGGTGGAGCGGTGTTGACATTGATCCGGCCTTTTATTCTCGTCTCGGTGACAGGCAATCCATAATCTGTCGGATCGAGGGCGGTCAGATACCGGAAAATATCCGCATAGACCGGATTGAGCAAATCCATCCGAATCTGCCCCTCGGGAGGCTCAAGCTCCAGTTTCAGGCCGAGCATATCGTTCACATCGGCACTGGGAGCGATTGTGAGGACTCCGGCTATTTCTCCGGGAGAAATAAAAGGACCTGTGGAATTCGTAATGTTGTAGTTCCTGCGCAATCCGGTTGTCCCGTTGATTGCACCGAGAGTATTCGCCGCCGACTGGAGGTTTTGATAGACATAGTTGCCCATGCCGTCGTCTCTGCAGTAGAACTTGGAAGTGTCCTTGACATCATTCCAGACGAACCAATCATCCTGCGTTTTTTGCCTGTCGAGATAGAGCTGTTCGACCGGCATAATCCTGCGAAGATAAATATCATATCTATCACTAAGCTCGTACGCCGGAGGATCGGCACTGACAAGGGCATACTCGGCCAATACGAGATTAGGATCTTCTTTCCCGCCACCTGTCGAGATCAGAGTATCTATGCCGAACTGGCTTGCGGCTTCTCCATTATTGACGATCACAAATCTACTCTCGGCCGATATGACATATCCGGTCAGTTTTATTGTCTTTATTGCCGTGTCATTCACATCGCGAATCTCCAGCCTGAAATCGGACAGTGGAATATCCACTCTGAACGGATTATAAAGCTCGAGTGCAAAATAATTATTGCTCGAAACACTCGCATTGTCGGAACTGATTCTAAAGGCTAACTCATTTATGAAAGGCTGAGCCTCGAAGCCGTAATACGTTTTCGGGCCTATTGTCAACGTTGTGACAACCGCATTCGGGTCCCGATGGTCCACGATATTTACCGCCAACTGTGCGGCCAATTCATCGGCACGCATCGAATTCGGGTCGCCGTCATCCCGAAGTCCGGCCCGCAACGTCTCATACAGCAAATTTTTATCCGCCGCATTGACATTAATCATCTTGCCGTTATTCAGTTCATCACCGATGGGATTAATGATTCTATCCATATTATGTATCGTGGCAATATGCCGATAGGAATAATTCGGATCGAAGACGCCGCTGCCTGCGGCTTTAAGGAACCACGCGTCCAGATCTCCACCCCCTGATGTCACCGGGGTAGATAAGCTGCCGCTTCTGAACCTCTCGCTCCATCCCTCGAGTCGAGTGTCTATGTCGGTATGATTCAATATGTACCTATATCGAAGCTCCAGCTCATCGGAAAGACCAAAGGGCGTATATTCGTTAATATCAACAGTATAATTCCAGATGACATTCTGCGAATAAGAACCTAAATCCAGCGGATTAACTTTAATACCGTTATTCGCTCTTTCCATAAGCAGATTCGTTTCATCCCCCCGGGATGGCGACATTCCCGGTTGAGCGGCTAAAGCCAAAAGGTTAATTTGTAACTGATTTGTACCGTCAACATCGGAGATAACGGCATTAGGATCGGTCCGGTCGAATTTATAGGCCGTATTAACATTAATCATTGCGCCGTTGTCAACAATCCTGACCGCAGCGTAAATCGACTTGCCCTTGCCTGTGGTTATTTCATCAATTTTAAACCACACCGAATCGCCCACTCCGTCACCGTCGGCATCGGCGTTCGCAACTGCATTGGAATCGCTTATCGGCTCATACTCACCAACAATGTCCACCCGTAAATTACGCCGCATTCCCGCCAGTTTACCCGTGATGTCACTTATCTGCCGCCAGTAATAATTGTTTCCCGATTTGTAAGGCTCCTGAGAAGCCAGCCACAAATTATTTGCATCGGGATAATCGTAATATTCCTCGATTTGAACGGGAGTCGGCGGCGGTGCGTTCGGATCCGTTGCGTTCGGATCCAATATATTCGGCTCCGGTGTCTGTACCTCTATTACTCCGGGGACATCAAGGACCAGCTCCTGGGATATCTTCGCAACAACGGTATCGACGGCAAGGTTCAGCTCCATGTTTTCGGAAACAGCCGATGCGGCCATTTTATTCATTCGTGCAACCAGAACAAACAACACGCCGACTATCGCCAGCAGACTGGACAAAACCACGGCCAGGATAAGAGCCGAGCCGATTGAGCTCTTTCTTTTCGAAAATGTTTTATTGAATATTCTCATTTTGTCCGATTAATTGTCCAAATAAACAATGTGCGTAAATGTCCTGCCGTCTTTGATGATTCCTTTGGAATCGAATAGTGTAAACGTAAATTTCAATGCCCTCCCAAGTCCCGGGATATTATTAAAATGCATCCGGTCAATCTGTTCTCTGGGATAATTGATATGATTGATGACAACACCTCCGTTGGGGGGATAAGGATACAGCACACCAGGTACGTTATTCGGCTCATTGAAGTAAAAATGTGTATCGGCCAGATTGCCGTCGCCGTCGGGATCGACTTCCGGCATCCATTGCTGCCGGCTGTCGGACCAGCCCTGAATCTTGAACTCGCCCACACCCTCGCATAAAAGCATGTGAATCGAATTCGCATCCGAGGGTTCGACAATCGCTCCTCTGACATCCTCTATGACATTACTATCCGCTACTTTGACATCGTTAATTAACGAAAGCATATCCTTTTTATCAGCCCAGGGAATCATCTTCCACGCTTCCAGAGAAGTCCTGTCATACTCATATCGATTGTTCCATTCGAGCCACTGGGCGTTACTGAAGCTTTCCGGATCGAGAAAATCGGTAAGACTTTCATCGGAGGTCAATATATGCTGAGTTCTCGCGAGCATACGTTCGGTCCTGTCCTGTACCTCCGGCCTGTGAGTGCTGTCCCTTGCAAGCATATAACAGATTCTTGCCGTATTGCCACGAACCACCGGATTTATGCCGTAAGATTGAAAGTCACCCTCGGCAAAAAACATTATCCTGTCGAATCTCTCGTATCCGTCGAGGTCGTTGTCCTTGTAATCGGCGCCCTGCAATTGTGCGGCCTTCCAGACGACAAAAATTTCTCCATCCTTGTTCAGACCCTTAAAGTCGGCATCGAGCTGGCCGGTTATCGGCAATAGCGGTACGATGGGAATTGATGCTGACTTTAAAAATAATCCCGGCAAAAGACATAATGACAACCAGGATCCCCATAGCCACCATAAGCTCTATGAGAGTGAAAGCCGTATTTTTACGCCGTTTATTTTTCATCTGTATTTCTTATACCGACTTAAAACCGAATTACCTTTTGATATATTGCTATACCGGGGTATCTCCCGCCTCCGACCGGCGGAGGAACCACCCACACCGAAGAGGTTAATTCTCCCTGCCAGGGTCTGTCGAGAACGATTGTATCAGGTGCATCCGGATCACGCAGAACCACCCGGTAAATTTCACCCGTACGATTATCCACAATTTTACAGCCGTCGTTGATATACGACCGCTCGGCTGAGTTGCTTATCGTAAGGGCATTACTACCGCTTCCGGAAACGGATGAGATGCCGACTTCGACCGGCACAGGTCTGTTGAAGCCGCCCGGATACGTCGTTCCGGGGCCCACTTTCCTGCTTACGAAAACAGTGACCTGAATAAGTCGATTAGCCGGATTGGAATCCACCGACCTGCATAGAGCGGACCAATAGTATTGCTTGTCGGACTCGATCCTAGTCGAAGGATATGCAAACTCGTCCGCTGGGACAGTAGAATTCAGTGTTTCGTATCGAGTCAGCCGATCAACCGCCGGATTCTGCCCCGCCGAACCGAGGCCAAAGAGCCTGATTTTTGCAAACGCTTCCTCGGCAACCACAGACGCAATCGTCTGTTCGGTTGAAATTGTCGAAAGATAAATTCCGGCAAGAAACGTGCCGCTTACGAACGTCATCCCGATAGCGAGCGTACCGAGAGCCAGTAAAACCTCGGTAAGAGAAAAACCACTTTTTTTCGACATTAAGCTCATTTTCAATCCAGGATTTATAACCGTCTATTAATTATTGTCCCTGTATAGGGATTGATGTAGATCGGCTCCAAACTTTTCAAATAATCGAATCTTGCCTGCGCGTTCAGCTTATCGAACTGTGTCCCGTCATAAATGATAATCCTGTTTCTGCCCGACTCGGCCCCCAGACCCAAATGTGCATAATCATCCTGCACGAACATTCCGATGCCGAGATTTACTATATTCTCAGGCGAATTAAAAATATCATCCATCGAGACTTTAGCCGATACCGAATTATCCGGCTGGAAAATTCCGTCCCTGTTTCTTATGCGGACTTCATGGACGACCATTTTCCCATTAGGCGAGAAAATAATCGAGAAGCTGGACATATCCGTGACATATATGTTGTTCCCGTCAGGTCCCAAATTCTGCTGGTTCGTATCATCGAGATAACTTGCCTGTAGCAGAGTCTCCTGTGAATCCCGTGCACCGACGGTGGTGGGACTATGATTGACTCTGACCATCAAATCCGCCACCCGAGTATTACCCGGCAGCTTTATTGGCTTGAGACCATCGACCGCCCGAAAACCCGGACTTAATCCGGTCTTTTCGGGATCGTGCACGATATAAATCATATATTGATTACCGGCCGAATCCCTCTGAAAACGAACACCTGCGTATCGCTGCTCTCTGGCAGCTATCGCACGGGCGCCGGACAAAGCCGCACTTATCATGTCCCTGGCGCCGCTGCTTGTCTCGAATGAACCGAGAAGCGCCCGGATAGCAGGCAAACCAAGAGTAGTAAGCAGCGCTATCGTCGCGATAACCACCACCATCTCGGTCAGTGTCAAACCCGGTTGTTCGTTTTTTCTTCTCATTTTGTTCATTTTCCGACTACGCACCGCCGGCAGGGTGACAATCGCCTGATTTATCTGCTTCGGATATCGTCGGCAGTGCCGAAGATTTTGTCCGGTCCGGCGGAAATCAACACCGGAAAGGTATCTCCAGTAGTATATCTATATTCCAGAGACGTACCCCACGGATCGTATATCTCCGGTAGTGTCAGGGTAGTTTCGTATTCGTTCTTTATTAAAGAGTCACTGATTTTCTCCATAATATTCCGGGAATCCGGTATCGAGTAAAGCTGCTGATATAGATATTCCGAATGTGCCGCCGCATTCGTAAAATTCTTCTCAGGCTGTTCGGGGAATCCGTCCGTGAATTCGTGATATTCCTGCAGCGCATCTTCCAGCAGGGTAAAAGTGCCTTCCAGCCCTCTTTCTTTGGCCTGATTATCGAAACGGGAAACCAGGCTTATTATCATTGTAACCAGCAGCGCAATGATACCCACTACGACCACCATCTCGATGAGAGTTAGGCCCTGCTTGTATTTGTGCGTTTTCATAACCTCAGCTTGCCTAATCGGGCGTGGATTAATATTTTCTAATTTCCGAAATTACAAATATCGTCGCTCGTACCGTAAATTCCATCCGCCCCCGCTGAAATCAATATGTAAGAATCCGGCTTGTAAGGCCAGGCTCTTACGTCTATTTTAGGATCTCTTATATAGTCGTAGAAGTATTCGTAGTTATTATCCGACCAGCCCAAAGGATGCCTTCTGTCCCCTCTGTTGTCCGCCAGCTCCTTAATCTGGACTATAGCATCGTTGTCGAGGGGATTATAAATCCCCGTTATTATTTTTTCAGAGGTGTTGGCCCTGTAATAGAGAATCGGCGCCCCGGCCGAGACAGTCTGTCCGTTAAGCAGTCTTATTTTCTGTTTACCGAATACGTCACAGATAACATACGTAGCCGGCTCCAAAGGCCCGGTATCTAGGAACAGGCCCTGCCTGTTAGTGGTGCTGCCCAATCTGAAAACATTGTCGGAAGCAAGTTCCAGATAAGGCCCTTTTCTCTCATCGAAAGTGTCCGGAACACTATTGTTGTTATTATCCCTTGTTTGAGCCGGATCGTATGAGCTGGATCCGCCCGCTATATCAAGGCCGTCCGCTCGCCAGGCCGTTTTAGGATGAAAACCCAGCAAATCCCAGCCCACTATAGCTTCGGTCATTTTTTGTGCGCCGCAGTAGTCCACAGTCATATTAGACGGGGGATAATCACCGAAGTCGTTCTTGTACGCCGTCAGCGCCAAATCGATGGCACTGAACTGGGCATGCTGTTTTGTTTCTCTTGCGGTTGTCTGCACCACGGTCAGCGCCGGTATAAGTATCCCGACCAACAAAGCTATAATTCCCAGCACTACCAGCAATTCCACAAGTGTCATTCCTGTTTTTTTACGCTTCACAATTCTTCCCTTTTATTTCTATTATTGTCAGATATATTTATTGCTGCTCTTCCAAAAAACTGCTGAAAAGCCAGTTATCGGCAAAAACCGAAAAATCCAGAAAGTTGACGAAACCAATCGCATCAACATCATCGTCCGAAGCCAGGTTAAAGCGGTCAGAGGCAGGCAGCTCGGCCAGCCAAAGCTCGGCCATTAGTTTTATGTCACTTATATCAACGTAGCAGTCCCGATTAAAATCTCCGTCTAAGAAACCGCCGCCGTTGCAAAAAAGGCCACACTCGATGTTATCCCACCATGTACGATAAAATTCAAAAAAACCATTCGGCGCGTCCACATTGATTCTCAGCCCGAATGACAACGTGTGCAGGTTTCCATCCCTGTATTTGTCCTCGACGGCGTAACTTTGATCGAGATATTCACCGGAGAGATTCGAGACTGTATTGTTCGGTTCCCAGACGAGGTCATCGTCTATCATTATAAAAACAGTTGCAATATTCGGGTCCCACTTTGCGCCGGTATATGTATTGAGTCTTACGTCGAATATTATTTCATCAATATCCGTCAGGGAAATCTGCTGGGACACTTTCGCCATATCACCGGCCGCGAAAGTTATAAACCACTGCGAAGAAATATTAAGGCTCCAGTTGCCTTCGGTTGACCACGAGGCATCTGTCTTCGCGGTGAATTGGCCCTCCGACGGTATCTCCGCGATCCAGCCGTTAGGGTCTTGTTGTGCAACATTATCTATCCTGCCGTCGGCTTCGAAACTGCCGTTGACAATCTCACAACTCCCGGCCAATGTCAAATTGGCAATTAACAACATAGCCGTCACTATTCCAATTAGTATCAGGTTTCTGGTCATCATCTTCTCCCGCTCCCCCAGGTTCAAATTTAACCGAATGTTCCAATACGTTCCAATATCAGTCACATCGACAATATTCTTTGCTGTGTCTTTGCCGCCGCTCAAATGGCTACGGAATATCTTTATACTTCCAGTCAAAGTTGCATATATCGTCGGTCGTGCCATACTCACCGTCGTTGCCGGCGGAAATCAGAATATAAGTATCCGACCGGAAAGGCCTGCTCGCCGTAGTCACCTGGTCATTCCATGTGTTCATGTAAAATCTCCAGCCGGACGGATGGCCAGTCTCAACAGCAAGTCTGTGAGGCGTGCCGCCCTCGTTGGGCGGATCCCAGGGCTTGCCGAGAAGAACCAGATCATGATTGTCCCTGTAATTATAAATATTGTCAGGGTCATCGGGATTTTCGAGATTATGCTTGGTATTGGCCGTATTTGCCTTGTAGTAAAGTATTGGCATACCTATCTTTTTGCCGGTATTTAAATTCGTAACGCGCCCGAACACGTCACATAAGACAAAATGGCTCGGCGTGAAATTTCCCGCATTCGTATAGATATCATCAAGGCGATAGGCATTGGCGTTTTCAATAGGAAGATACGGGCCTTTTCTGGCGGTTGTGTCAACTGCCCCCCCACCTGTAACGGTGTATAATTGTTTATTGCTGTAGTCGGTGCCGTCGCTTCTGAATATCGAATCCGGATGAAAACCCATCAAATCCTTGCCCACCATGGCTTCACCGAGCTTCATGGCA
>Ga0315551_10003224_pt1 | contig 11654 bp, 11 predicted proteins | sample SalMarSW160290MG_FD_203678 | JGI IMG/M metagenome (GOLD analysis project Ga0315551, IMG submission 203678) | Salt marsh sediment microbial communities from the Plum Island Ecosystem LTER, Massachusetts, United States - Salt Marsh Sediment SW1602-90 ... | reverse complement strand
CTGCCATAGTCAGACATTTCCTGTTGGGACTGAAGTAACATCAGTCTTTATATGATAAAAACATACTTTTTTCTATTAAAATTCATATCCTTTAATAAACTCAGCAAACAGGAGAACTTTTTTTGAATCGCTTGGGGAAAACAGAAAGGGTTCAACATCTTTAGCTAGTTGAGTAAAATCAAGCTTTTTGCTTTTCTGTTACTCGAGAGCTTATTTTCATATTTTCTCCAAAGCTATACAAATAACGTTCACGCCTAACAAAAAATGACATTGGACAGCCTCCTCCTTAGAAGAAATGGCCGATCCTTTTAAGCGAAATGAAAGTCATGATGTTATTTTATCAGAAGCGTTAGATCAGCTGAAGAAACGGCTGGCAGAGATACGGTAGATAGTTCTTTCACTTTTTTTGATGACCTTGGACTCTTGTGTCAGCTGGACGACAGGAATTCCTCCGAGTGCTTCTGCGTGCTTTCGATGGTGGTTCTCCACTGGAACATCAGAGAGTTTTGCTTCAAAAAGACACCAAGGCTTTTTATTCTTCACGATCAAAAAGTCTGTCTCGCGTCTGTCCTTTGTCCGGACGTAGTAAAGCTCAAGAGAACCAAGGCCGCCATCGTTCCACAGCTCGATCAGCGTCTTGAGCTCGACGGCGATATAATTTTCGAAGCGAAAGGCAGGATCTGGACACCTCGTCCAGTCTAAAAAATAGCATTTTTTCTCTTTTTTGATAGCTCTCGAAATATTAAGGCTGTAGGGAGAAATCAGAAAAATGACATGAGTCAGTTGCAGGGCTGATATCGCATTCTTCACAGCCGTGTAGCTAACTTGCATGTCTTCTCGAAGAGCATTCATTGAGAGAGGAGACCCGACACGATCAGGCAGCCGTATGATCAAGGAGGCGACGTTTTCGGTCTCGATGATCCGAGTTAGGTCTCTAACATCTTCCCGGATGATCTGATCGACCGTATTCATCTGCCAACGCCTGAAAAATCGAATGCTAGCTTTGGAAAAGGGTTCGGGAAAACCGCTGTAATAGAGAAGCTGGTTGAGCAGATCCTGCTCATACCGTACCCGGGTGATTCGCCTTTCGATAAAATCTGTTGCCGACTCTCCTTCTCTAAGTTGTGGCATTATGTTTCCGGCTGCTTCCGAGAGAGAAAGAGGAAACAGGTGAAAAAGGAAATACCGCCCAGTGAGAGCATCTCCGGATTTGCGGAACCACTCCAGTCGTGCGCTTCCAGTGACGATGAATCGGGCTGTATCTTCGAATTTATCGAAGTAGTCCTTCAGGATGTTCTTCCATTTCGGCATCTTGTGGATTTCATCCAAACACACCCAGACAGGCCTTCCGTGCCTATGGGCATCGTAGATTTCCGTCTCAAAAAAATAGGGGTCTTGAAGGTATTGGTTGCGGACGGCACGTAGGTCCCAATTGAAATAAAGTTTATCGAGTTTCCGTTGATGAAGGAAATTTTTGGATAGGGTTGTTTTTCCGATCTGCCGGGGACCGGAAATGAAACGCATCTGGCGGCCAAATTCTTCCTGGAAGCAAATATTCTCGAGGTGTCTTTTAATCATAAGACTATTTTATCTAAACAAGTAAAAAAGTCAAGACTATTTTATCTATAAGGTAAAAAAATCTTCTAAAGTCATTCTTGCCAGATTTTGCTCTATACACAATATTTATGTAACCCTACAAAACATAGGAACTAATAATTATGGTGAAGATATGGCAAAATTAGGAACTGAAAAGAGACCTGCCATTGTACGAGTTCAAACAGAAGAAAGATTAAAAAGGTAGTATTAAAATATATTGTTTCAAAAATTTAATTTAACAGTGTAAAATTGTCAGAGGCTGATGGTGGCCAAATCTCTTTGCCCTTACTTCGGAAGATGCGGCGGATGCGCCTTTCAGGATGTGGACTATCCTCTCCAGCTTGAAAGAAAGAAAAACAAGGTAGCCAAAGTCCTGAATCTTCCGGACTTTCCTGTCTTCTCGGGAAGGGAATATTTTTACAGACACCGGATGGATATGATATTTCATCAAGATGGCCTGGGATTCAGGGAAAAGGGCAAATGGTACAGTGTTGTGGACGTGGAAAGGTGTGTGATTTCCAATGAAAAGCTGAATAAGCTCATCAAGGAAGTGAAAGACTTTATCACCGATGCGGACGTTTTTCAGGCCCGGCAAAATACGGGAACATTCCGCTATGCTGTCTTGAGAACGCCGCCCAGCGATTCCTCTGTCTCTATCGTGCTCAACGAAAGATCCTCCAACCTCAAAGAGGCAGAAGAGAAGATCAAAGATTTTGCCAGGACAACTTCAGCTCGAAACCTTCTTATCACTTATGTTCCGCCAAATAGAGATGTGAGTGTTTCCGAAAATTTTAAGGTGGTCAAAGGTCAGGAATGGCTCAATGAAGAATATCTGGGAAAGAGACTCTGGTATCCTGTCCAGGGCTTTTTCCAGAACAATCACGATGTGGCCGAGAAAATGCACATCCACTGCCGGAGCCTGCTTCAGAAATCTGAGACAAAAAATACCCATCTTCTCGATCTTTACGGTGGAGTGGGGACCTTCGCCATCATCAATGCAGATCTCTTCCAGAGTGCAACCATTCTCGAAAATTCCCAGCAGGCCATAGAGGCGGCAGAAAAGAACATCCAGGAAAACACGGCCAATAATGTCAATGTTGTCCTCGCAGACAGCAAACACCTGAAGAGAATAGAAATGCCGCAGCCTCTGTTCGTGATTGTCGATCCCCCGAGAAGTGGAATCCATTCTAAAACCATAAAGTGCTTAAAGGCACTCAGGCCAGAGGCCATCATCTATGCCTCATGCAACCTCAAACAGCTTGATAAAGACTTGAAGGAATTAGAGGGGTATCGGATTCAAAGTGCAGCTCTTTTTGACCTTTTTCCTCAGACTTCCCATATGGAGATTGTCATCGAACTCGTCCCTGAGAAATAGAAGTTCCTTCCTTTATTACCTCTATTACCCTATTTTCTGTGGAGTTCCATGAGGTCTAAGGCTTTCACGGCCAGGTCAAAAAGATGTTTGTGGGCCCGGTGGCCGTTGGTCAGGATGGCAAATCCTGTTTTCTTATCCAGGTTGCCGGCAAGAAAGGCGGTATACCCCGGCACGCTTCCGCTGTGGGCAAAGAGGGTATCGCCTTTGCGTCGGGAAATCCACCACGTCAGGCCGTAACCAGTGGTCTCATTCAGCCATCCGGCGCTTATGGGTCCTTTGAATCGATCATACTGGCGTTTCATAACTTCCTGGAATATTTCTTCGCTTATGAGGCGACGGCCTTTATAAACGCCATGGTTGAGGTTGGCAATCAGCCAATGGGCCTGGTTGGTTACAGTTCCATAGACGATCCCTGCTGGCCACACATTTGCTTTCAGCCTCGCTGCTGGTTTATGTTTGCCAGTCTTTGTATCGATGATATAGGGCATGGCCAGTCGCTCTTCCATATCCGGGCGAGGGGAAAAGGCAGTATCTTTCATCTCCAAGGGATTAAATATATGCTCCTGGATGTATTTTTTATATGGGACGCCTGAGAACTTCTGGAGAAGATAAGCAACGAGGGTATAGGCCATATTGGAGTAGACAACCTTGGTCAGAGGAGGATTGATGAGCTTCAGTGACTTTTTCAAGTAATCTTTAAGAGGCGAAGGAACCGTCTCTCCCCAAACCGGATGAGCGCCAAAATCTCCGGGAAGACCGGATGTATGGGTGAGAAGATGGTGGAAGGTTACAGGATTTGAGGAGTCTTCGCCTTTGATTTTTATATCGGTCAAATATTTGCTCACCGGATCGTCCAGACCAAATTTTCCCTCCTCCATCTGCTGAAGAAGAGCAAACATGGACATGGCCTTGAAGGTTGATCCGATAAGATAGACACAATTGACTTTGGCAGGGGTACGGGCCCAAAGGTTGATATATCCATAAGCCCCAGTCCAGATGATGCGATCACCGCAGACAAGGGCAATGCTTGCTGAGGGAACCTTGCCATTCTTCATCATCTTTGCAATCTCTGTTTCCAGTTGAGGAACAAGGCTATCGACATCGATGTTTTGTGCCTGAGAAATTGCAGGAGATAGAAGTGTTAAGGTTAAAAGGCAAACCGCTGCCAATGACAAAAAATTTTTCATTCTCATCATTTTATTCTCCCTTCCGATCATACAGCCTTCCTTTTCTATCTGCGACATTTTTTTCTCAACATATGGAACTTCCTAGGAGGGGAAGCGACGCTGTGACTGATTATATCCCTCATCACTAGCTAACCCGGAAATGAAAATGCTATCAACTTCCTAAGAATATCTTCTTTTGAAATGCAGATTATATGAGACTGAAGAAGTTTTCTCCATCAAAAAAGAAGCACCTTTCCTGTCTTTAATTTGACCTTTTTTCGCTTTTCTGATAAAAATTTGGGCTGAAGTTCAGTGGAAAAAGAAAAGAAAAATCTGCTCGCCATCATCGATGGCTTTGCTCAGAAAAAAGTAGCTGTATGGGGAGATTTTATTCTAGATGAATACCTCTATGGAACGACACGCAGGATCTCCCGCGAAGCTCCTGTTCTCATCCTCTCTTATAGAAACCAGGAGTTCTTTCTAGGTGGAGCCGGTAATCCCATCCTCAACCTCAAGGCTCTGGGTGCTATCCCCTACCCTATCGGTGTCATCGGAGCCGACAGGGCAGGCAAGAAAATCCTTCAAATGCTGAAAAAAGAAGGCATATCCACCCAGGGTTTATATCAAGAGCGCAACTTCAAGACTCCCATAAAAACCAGGATCCTGGCTGGCGAAGAAACCACAAGAAAACAGCAAATTCTACGTATCGACAAGGAGGGAAAAGTTCCAGAATCATCAGGAATAAGGAAAAAACTTCAAAAAGCCCTAAACGATTCAATAAAAAATATAGATGCCCTTCTCATCTCTGACTATAATTATCTCACAGTCAAGGAGTCGATTTTTGAAAGTACCCTCCTCGATTTCAAGAAAGCCAAAATTCCGGTCACTCTCGATTCCCGTTTCCGTTTGACAAATTTTAAAGGTATCACCGTGTCCACTCCCAACGAGCCAGAAGTGGAGTGGGCTTTGAAGATTGAAATAAACGACGATAACCAAATCTTGAAAAAAGCAGGAGAGGAACTTTTAACAAAGACACAAGCCGGCGCGATTCTCATCACCCGGGGTTCAAAAGGGATGGTACTTTTTGAAAAAAGCAAGCCTCCCTTTTCCATCCCCATCCATGGCACCACAGACATCGTCGATGTCACAGGGGCTGGAGACAGTGTGATCAGTGTTTTCACTCTGGCTCTGGCCTGTGGAGCAACCTTCAGGGAGGCAGCCCTCCTGGCTAATCATGCCGGCGGCCTTGTGGTTATGAAGAAGGGCACAGCTACATTCACTCCTCAAGAGCTTAAAGAGGCTATTGTTTCTTAAAATTGAGAAAATATTATTCCCTCTCTCAATTGAAAAAAATAATTGATGCGGAAAAGCGTAAAGGGAAAAAAATTGTTCTGGCCAATGGGTGTTTTGATCTGATACACGTAGGGCACATCCGCTACCTTAGAGAATCCAAGAAAAAAGGAGATATCCTGGTCTTGGCCCTCAACAACGATTCCTCTATTCGCCAGCTTAAAGGTAAAGGCCGGCCTATACTGAAGGAGAAAGAAAGGGTAGACATTCTAACTTCGGTCTCCTTTGTCGACTACATCATGACCTTTAAAGGAACTACAGTGGAAGAGGTTCTCCTCGCCCTCAAACCAGACATCCACGCCAAAGGTTCCGATTACACAGAGGAGACCGTCCCAGAAAAGGAGACAGTTCGAAGCTATGGAGGAGGAATTGCCATAACCGGCGGCCCCAAGGTCAGGTCTACCTCTCAAATCATCAACCAGATTAGAGACAATTTCAAAAACCAGGATAAGCTCTGAAGTTCGGATCATGAAGCATTTTCTCATCATCAGGCTCAGTTCCCTCGGTGATATCATCCATACCCTTCCCGCCTTCTCAGCTTTGAGGAAAAAATTTCCTCAAGCCAGAATTTCATGGATGGTGGAAGAAAAGGGGAAAGAAGTTCTTGATCTTGTTGCCGGGCTTGACCAGACCATAATCCTTCATCCTTCTGAATGGGGTTTCCATAGGAAGAAATTCTGGTCCGAAATCTTTAAGCTCCGGGAGAAAACGAACGGGAAAAAACAAGTGGCTCTTGACTTTCAGGGACTTGTTAAATCAGCGCTTTTGGCCTTCCTCACCCGGGCACCAACCAGGATTGGCTTCCACAAGAAAAATTTGAAAGAACCGCTGGCATCCCTTTTCTACACAGAGTCCCTTCAGGAAATTCCAGAAAACACTCACGTGATAAGCAAAAATCTGAGGCTTCTCACACGGGTTGGCATCCAGGAGGAGAATTATGAATTTCCGCTCGTACTGCCTGAAGAACTGTATACCTCCGTCAATGAAAAACTAAAGGAAACTGGATATGATGACCGGAAGAAGCTGGTTCTCCTGAATGTTGGTGCGGGCTGGAAGAGCAAAAGGTGGTTTCCCGAAAAATGGGTGGAGCTGATCGAAAAACTTAAAAGACCGGAAATCTTTCCCCTTATCCTCTGGGGAACCAAAGACGAAAAATCCCTGGCTGAGGATATAGGACAAAAAACCAACACGCCCCTGACTCCCTTTCTTTCAGTAAAAGAAGTCACAGCTCTGGTCAGGAAAGCCTCACTGCTTGTCAGCGGCGACACCTTTGCCCTCCAGGCGGCCTGTGCTTTCTGCCGCCCTGTGGTGGGGATATTCGGTCCTACCAATCCCAGAAGAAACGGCCCTTTCGATGAGAAAGAACAAGTGGCTTTCCATGAATCAGAATGCAGCTACTGCTACAAAAGAAGCTGTTCGCACCTGGATTGCCTCAAGGCCATAACTGCCGAAGAAGTGGCCCGGATGAGCCTTCGGGTTCTGGAGAGAAATGTCTGATCAAAGCTTGACAAAAGTCATTTACAGATGGAGGGTTCGATCCGGCTACATCTGTCTTGTTCTGGCCATCATCCTCGCCAGGCCAAACCTGTATTCTCTCCTGGCAGGAGCAGGTCTCTGTGCATTGGGGTTACTGCTCAGGGCCTGGGCCTCGGGCCACCTGATGAAAGAAAAAGAACTAGCCTGCAGTGGTCCTTACCGGTTCACCAGAAACCCTCTTTATTTAGGGAACTTTATCATAGGGACAAGCGTGGTCATCGCTTCTTATTCATGGTGGATGGTGGGTATATTTTTTATCTACTTTCTCCTCTTCTATCCTCTGGTATTGAAAAGAGAGGCAGAGCGTATGAGGGCACTCTTTCCCAAGGAATATGAAAAGTATAAAAGCAAAGTGCCTCTTTTTTTCCCCTCCTTCCGTCAATCATTCTTCTCAAACAATGCCAAATTCAGCCGGAAACTTTACAAAAGGAATAAAGAATACAGGGCTCTGCTGGGGGCTGTTCTTTTCTGGCTGGTCATAACAGCAAAAATGTTGCTTTTCCTTTAGTTCTGTTCGTGGAAAAGTTGATATAGTTCATACTGACGATCCCCCATCTCTCACTCTTTACTGGATGCATTTCCAAAACCGTGATGAGCAAAGATATCATATCCAGTAAGGTAGTAAGGCGGCGGTTCCTGTCCATCCGAAGCCCATAGTGGAAGGGTGGGAAGGTCTTGGCGAGGATGGATAGGAACCGCCGCTTCGGGGAACGGTTTCTGCAGGTTTTGCCTTTTGAAGTCCTCTTTGCTATATTTTTTCTGTGCCCACAAAAGAAAGAAAAGAAAAAGTCAAAAGAATCCTCTCTCTCAGACAGCCTGATCTGAGAGTAGTGCTCGAGGAAGTAAAAAACACCCATAATGCCAGCGCAGTGGTCAGAACCTGTGATGCGGCAGGTATCCTCTATGTGGATATCATCTCATCCTCCCAGGAGTTTTCCCCCATAAATGAGGCTATTTCCACCCGGGCTGAGAAATGGCTCACGTTTCAATACTACACCTCAACCAAAGAATGTCTGAGTCAACTCAAGGAAAAAGGCTTTAAAATCGCTGCCACTCATCTCAAAGCGAATGCTATCCCTTATACAACTCTAGATTATACCAAGCCCATGGCCATCGTTTTCGGAAATGAAACCGAGGGAATTTCCGATGAAGCTCTGGATTTATCCGATTATGTGATCAAAATTCCTATGATCGGAATGGCTCAGAGCCTCAACCTCTCGGTTTCGGTAGGGATCATCCTCTATGAAGCCATGAAGCAAAGAAAAGCTAAAGGCTATTATAAAAAAAGCAGGCTATCGGCTGCAGAATTTGAAACACACCTGCGGTACTGGCTCGGCCTCAAAAAGCCGAAATCAGAATAAAACCCTGAATATATTAAAGGGAGAGGAGGTAATGTCCCTCCTCTCCCTTAATGGAGAAACAGAAACCAGTACAATCTAAACTTTCTCTCCCTTATACTTCTTCAGTATTCTTTTAAGATCTTCAGCAGCTTCCCCGCTTTTATCTGAGACTTTTTCATAAATCTTTCTGAGATCTTCGTTAAGTTTCTTCATGTTCTTCTTGAAATCATCTTGATACCATTTTTGCAGACTATCGTATTGCCTCCCTACATTCCTGTTGTATTCCTCCAGGATATCCTGGTAATCATCATAACTTCTGCCAAAGTAAAAATATCGGTTCCTCTCTTCTTCTTCGATTTCGACCTTAACGGTCTTTTTCTTCTTATCCCTGAGGAATTCTATTTCAAAGGTGTCTCCTTTCTCCTTATCCTGAATCAACTCACTCAATTCTCTAACGCTCTCCACTCGCTTTCCATCTGCCTTAACGATAACATCGCCCACCTGCAATCCCGCTTTCTGTGCAGGACTGTCCTCACTCACTTTGGAGACCATGAGCCCTATGCCTTCCTTGACGCCAAAAAATTCTGAGAGTTCCCTGTTGAGTTCTTCCAGATAAACACCAATGAACTTCCTGCTCTCCCAACCCCGAGGCAGCACTTCTAAAAATGGACGTTCAGGAATCTTGACTTTAGGAGGCTCTGGAGCTTCAGGCGCTTTGGGCGGAAAGAGTCGTGGGAATTTCAGCTCCAGCTCCTTTTTGATATCTTTTTCTGAATATTCACCGAGCTTCACCTTGACGTCCTGTTCTTTTCCCTTTCTATCGATCTTCAACACCACGTTGTCCCCTGGTTTCCTCTTTCTGACTTCATTCACCAGCATTTGCGTAATGGTGATCTTTTTCCCATCAAACTCAAGGATTATATCACCTCTCTTAAGTTCGGCCATTTCTGCCGGGCTTCCCTTCTCCACAGCTATCACCTCTACCTGACCATTTTCATTCTCTTCTATGGAAACGCCCAGCCAGCCTCTCTCTACTTTGCCTTTCTTCCTGATTTCTGAGCAAACTTCATTCAGAATAGTCACTGGAACTGCCAGGGCCATCCCTGAAGAGGGGGCTTCTGCCCGGCTAAATACATAACCTGACCCCACCAGCTCTTTCTCTCTGAATTCAAACACGACGGGCTTTTCTTCCGTATAGACCCCCCGCAGCATACCTACCATCCGGCCTTCCCTGTCCACCACAGGGCTTCCGCTCGAGCCGGGAAAGACCCAAACATTCAGGCGGAGGCTATAAGGAAAGGCAGAAGAGATAGAGCTGATGATACCTTGAGTGACAGCCGGCATGTTTTCTGGAGAAATGCTGATGACTCCAACCCAGCCCCCAGGAGATAAGTCTTTTATTTCTCCCTTTTTGATTGGAGGTAAATCTTTTTCTCTGGCCTGTATTAAAGCCAGGTGAGTCACAGAATCCAATCCAAGAAATTCGGCCTTAATCCTTTCTCCTTCAGAAGTGATGACGAATATCTCCTCTTCATGAGAGGAAACAAGGGCTGTGGTTACGATGTATCCGTCTTTGTCGATCACCACTCCTGTGGCCATCTTCTTGGTCAAGTTACGGGCCTCCACTCTGACCACAGAGGGAAAAACATTTTTGATGATTTCTTTGATATCCTTGTCATTATCACCAGGAACAGGTTCTGCATGGAGAGTGAAGAAAAAGACGAACACAAACAGAACCAGAATCGAGATAGTTTTAATCTTTGAGCTCATTTTGTATCCTCCCTAATACAGGATTTCTGTACTAGTTTCATCGGAAACTTGCTCCAGTATATAAATGGTTGCCGGATCCCTGGAGACACTTCGCATTTCTCCTTGATAGTCAACGGCCTCTATGATAGGGATATACTCCCTTGGTGCCAATTGCTGCCCTCTGGAAAGTGGGGATGACAGGTCTTCCTCCAAACCTGTGAGTTTAACCAGGCCCTTCCCGGGCAGGAAGAAAATATTGATCGCTACTAGCAAAACCAGGAGGGCAGCGAAGGCTCCCGCCAAGGACAGGCGAAGAGTTCTTGCTCTGAGCTGTCTCTTTCTCAGAGAAAGCTGGGCCAAAACTTTCTGTTCGAAATCCAGAGGAGCTTTGACCCTTGTGAGTTTTTCCAGAAGGCTAGATTCTTCCATACTCTTTCTCCTTTTTCCTCACTAAAAGATGTATTTTCAATGAAGATTTTTCTAACTCTTTTTTTAAATAACCTCTTCCCCGGCTGATTCTCGCTTTTATAGTTCCCAACGGCTTTTTCAACATCTGAGCGATCTCTTCCTGCGAGAATCCCTCTAAATCTTTGAGCACAACAGGAATTCTGTAGCGGGAAGGAAGGGAATTCAATGCTTTCCCTATAGCCTTGGCGATATCAGATTCGGCTTCGCTATTATAGGAGCCAGGTTCAGCAATCTTGTTCTGAATAACATCAAGGGGGAGAGTTTGAATTTTTCTCATCTTCTTCAACTCTGTTTTGGCCAAATTGGAGGCGATGGCATAAATCCAGGAGGAGAATGGAGCAATCGGCCTGTACTTATGAGCCTTGAAATAAACTCTCATGAAGGTCTCCTGGGATAATTCCACGGCTTTCTGGTAATCGCCTGTCAACTGCCACAAGAAGTTCACCATCTTGTCTTTGTATCTCTTGACAATCTCAGCAAACGCCATCTCGTCTCCTCGCTTCAGCCGCTGCACGAGTTCCTGCTCTTCCATTCTCATTTTCCTAAACTCTCTCTCCTCTGAAATCGTTGCATTTCTATCTTATTTTTGCATGTAATAGCTATTTGAGCAATAGCGTAGATGCAGGGTAATGTCGGAGATGGATTATTCGTTATGGGCGAGTTCGATAAGGGGTTTTTCTGAATCAACCAGATCCCCGGCAGAGACAAAAATCTTCTTCACATAGCCTTCGATGGAAGATTTGATCTCGTTTTCCATCTTCATCGCTTCGACTATGGCCAGAGTTTGATTTTTCCGGACCTTTTCTTCTTCCTTGACATTAATTTTGATCACTTTTCCGGGCATGGGAGCTTTGATCATCAACTTATCTTGCGATGTTCCCTCTTCCCCCCTCTCCAGGCTTTCTTCTCTCTCTCCGGGTTCTCTGATGATATATTCATTTCCTGCGACATAAAAATATTTTTTATCCTTATCCTGAGTAAAATAAACCTTATATGACTGTTCTCCCATGATAACAGAAATCACATGGGGAGAAATAACATGGATATCAGCCTCAAAAGAATTATCTCCCTGCG
>Ga0315551_10003216_pt1 | contig 11669 bp, 8 predicted proteins | sample SalMarSW160290MG_FD_203678 | JGI IMG/M metagenome (GOLD analysis project Ga0315551, IMG submission 203678) | Salt marsh sediment microbial communities from the Plum Island Ecosystem LTER, Massachusetts, United States - Salt Marsh Sediment SW1602-90 ... | reverse complement strand
TAAATTTCTTTTGCGGTAGCATTGCTTCCAAAAACTTTTGTATTCCTTTCAACAGCCAATTTCGGAATGCCGCGCATAATATGAATTCCGAATTTTAAACCTTTACTATGAATGTAATCGGCTAAAAGTTTAAACCCTTTGCCTCCGGAAGAAGAAGGGAACTTGTTTACAGCCGGAAGCAGTCTACCATAATCATCCATACTAATTACTGCATCTTCTTGATTATATCCATGTGCTTTATCATTTTCGACATACCAACGGATATCAACAATAATATATTCCCAACCGTATTTTTTTAGATGAGCCGCCATATAATCTGCATTTGCTTTAACTTCCTGTTCGGTAACCGTAGGCCCATAACAGTCCCAACTGTTCCATCCCATTGGCGGAGTTAATGCAAAGTCTTTAAAATTTTGACTATAAAGATTTGAGGATATAAATATTAGAACCCCTATTACAATATTTTTCTTCATTCTAACTCCCATTGTTTGTTAAGACTTTTTATCAATTTTTTTTATTTAAGAAAAAGCATATCGGAAGGAATAGCCTGCTTTACAATATCAGGGCTGCTGTATTGAATTTTTAATTCTTCGCCTCCGGTATTCTCAAAGTACTCAACCTTTATGCTATGTTTACCGGTTGCGAGATGGATTGTTTTTTCAATAACGGCATGTAATCCGTCATTATCAATAAGTTTTTTTCATAAATATAAAACGTGCTCACGTCATCCGATGCCGGATAAAACGTGCAATCTGTTTCCTTTGTTATTTTCAGTGTTGTTGTAAACACGAGTCCAAAATAATCATCCACAGTATTAATTCCGCGGAAATTTATTTCAATACACTTGCTTTGTTTTGCTGGTTGTTGACTATTAAAGTCCGGAAGTTTTTCCCATTTTCCTAAATAATATTTATAGTTAATTCCACTAACTTATGGATTAATAATCGTAAAATTTTCGATTTCAAATATACTCTTTGTAAAGCCACTTTTAAAAGCTTTGACTTTAGGTACTTGCCCCGGTGATCAGCTTTATTAATACTCTTAATCAAGAGATTTGCTTTAATCAATTAATATTTCTACTTTAAATATAGTTACCGAGTAAGTGAGAGTTATTTTGGCATATACAACACAAGCTGATATAGCAAAAAGATTAAATGTTACGCGTATAACGGTCTCCAAGGCCCTGCGGGATCATCCGGATATCTCGGTCGAGATGAAAAATAAAGTCCATGAGCTAGCAGTTAAACTAGATTATACACCAAACCTTATTGCAAAGAATTTAACCGTCAGGAAAACGTTCACAATTGGTGTCGTTACGCCGGATTTGGAAAATAGCTTCTTTGCGTATGTTACTGATAGTATCATTGATGCCGCATCAGAGAAGAGCTATAATGTGTTTGTCACAGTATCACGAGAGAATGAGCAGCATGAAAAATTAAACATACACAATCTTATAGGAATGCGAGTCGATGGTATCCTCGTTTGTATTTCTCAACAAACCAACAACTCCGAAGAGTTTCAGCTCATAAAAAACAAGAAAATCCCTCTCGTATTTTTTGATCGCAAACTCGAAGGAATCCATTGCAGCAGCATTTGCTTCAATGACAGAGGTGGCGCACTCCTTGCTTTGGATATGATTATACAGGAAGGCTATACAAAAATAGCTCATTTCGCTGGCTACTCCAGTGTCAGCATCGGAAGAGAGCGCTTATTAGGTTATCGTTGTGCTTTAGAAAAAAAAAGGATAAAAATCAATCCAGATTGGATTATTGAAGGAGGATTTGAGCTCAATGATGGTTATAATGCCTTCATGAAATTATACCATCAAAACAATTTACCGGAGATTCTTTTTGTGGTCAATGATCGTGTCGCTCTCGGTGCATATCATGCTGCCAGAGAAGTTGGTTTAAATATTCCTGAAGATATCGGGATGGTTGCATATGGATTTAATGAGACTGTTCAAAATTTTACACCTCCACTTGCGGTCATAAATCAGGATCCTCGAAAACTCGGAAGAACTGCGGCTGAGAGGCTTATTCAAGAAATAAATCGTACAGGGTCGGACAATTCACAGAACATCGAAATCGAAGAAGAATTTTTCTGGAACAATTCAATCAAACGAAAATAAATAATCGATATTAATTAGATGAGAAAGGATAATATAAAATGAAGAAGATCGTTGTAGCAGGGGCCGGTGGATTTATTGGCGGACATTTAATAAAAGCATTGAAAGAAACAGGGCATCAGGTGAGAGCTGTTGATATTAAGCCGCTTACGAAGTGGTATCAGATAACTCCAGGTGTCGATAATCTTGTCTTGGATTTGAAGAATAAGAAGAATTGCTATCAGGCTCTCAACGGATACGAAGAAGTTTTTAATCTTGCGGCTGATATGGGGGGTATGGGTTTTATTGAAACTCATAAAGCCGATTGCATGTTGAGCGTTCTGATCAACACCCACTTACTGATGGTGGCTCGTGATTTAGGCATTCAAAGATTTTTTTATGCATCATCTGCCTGTGTATATAACGGAGAAAAACAAACCGATCCGAAAAACCCCGGACTGAAAGAATCTGATGCGTATCCGGCGCTTGCTGAAGATGGATATGGCTGGGAAAAACTTTTCAGCGAAAGAATGTGCCGACACTTTCGTGAAGATTTCGGTTTAGTTACTAGAGTGCCTCGTTTTCACAACGTTTATGGTCCTTATGGAACGTATGATGGCGGACGGGAAAAGGCCCCAGCAGCCATATGCCGTAAAGTGATTGAAAGTGAATTGTTCGACAAGAAAGATATAGTCATCTGGGGCGATGGTAACCAAACGCGAAGTTTCATGTACATTGATGATTGTATAAAAGGTATTCTCGATATCATGTACAGCAACATCGAAGAGCCTATAAACCTTGGCAGCTCGGAAATGGTTTCCATTAACCAACTTGTAGATTATGTTGAAGAGATTGCTGGACACAAGTTAAATCGAAAATATGATTTGAGTGCTCCAAAGGGTGTACGCGGAAGGAATAGTGATAACACGTTAATAATGAAATACCTCGGATGGGAACCTTCCATTCCATTGAAAACGGGATTACAAAAGACGTACAACTGGATAAAAAGCGAGATGGTCAATAATAGAGGAAAAGATCCGAAGAAAGTCGTATTCAACGAATAATAGCAAATCAGGAATATTCTTTTGACAAATAAAAAGGTTTTCGTAAGCGGTTGTTTCGATCTATTACATGCCGGTCATATAGCTTTTTTCAAAACCGCCGCACAATTTGGAAAGTTGTACGTGTCTGTAGGTGCAGATAAAAACGTACTCCTATTGAAAGGAAAGGCTCCATTTTTTTCTCAGGAAGAACGCCTCTACCTCATCCGGTCCATTCGATTTGTCGAAGAAGCCTTTATTGCTGCCGGATCGGGGATGCTGGATTTTACACCGGACTTGGAAAGAATTAAACCTGATATTTTTATCGTAAATACAGATGGGCATACTGTTGAAAAAGAAAGATTATGCGGGAAATTAGGAATCGAATATAAAATACTCGAACGAATTCCGGAGGATGGCTTGCCCTCCAGGGCAAGTTCATTAATAAAGAAAGAATTAAATTTTCCCTACAGAATATGTATCACCGGTGGTTGGATGGATCAGCCTTGGGTTTCGAAAGTTTATCCTGGCAATGTTGTTGTTGCTCAAATTTTGCCGACAATTGAGTTTAATGATCGATCAGGTCTTGCGACGAGTTCAAGAAAACTCGCTCTAGAACTCTGGAAAAATACTATTCCCAGCGGTGACCCTCTTCATAATGCGAAAATATTATTCGGAGCCGAAAATCCTCCTGGTTCAAAATATATTTCCGGATCTCAGGATCACATCGGCCTTTTAAATCCAGGCATCAGTCGCCTTTTTTATAAAGGCGATTTTTGGCCCGATAAAATCGATTCTACAAGAGAGAACGACATCTGCGACTGGCTTTCAAATGTTATTCATCTGGTTCCACTCGAACCGAGACATATGGGTTATGATCCTCTGATAGAAAAAAATATATCTATCAATAATGTCAAAGCGCTGGCAGATTCAAGCGAACTATGCTGGGAGAGCATTCTTCGAAAAGATATTCATGGACTAGGAGAGTCCATGACAAAAACATTGCTCGCATGGAAAAAGATGCTGCCTAACACTGTTCCCGACCATGTCTTAAACGTGCTGGAGGAAAAATATTTTCCAAATTATCCCGGCGCGACAACGTCAGGCAGCGGAGGAGGATATGTTGTTGTTGCCTCCGAAAAAGAAGTACCTGGATCACTCAAAATAAAAGTGAGGACAAGATGAGAAAGAAGTTCAAGCGATATTGCAAAACACTTCAGCTCGTAGACAACACATCATTGATTGCAGAATATAAAAAAATGCATGCCATAGGAAAATCTTGGCCGGAAATTAGCCAGGGTATGAAGGAAGTCGGCATCATCGATATGGAAATTTATTTAACAGGGACAACGCTTTTTATGATTATGGACACGGTAGAAAATTTTGATCATGATCAAGCAATGAGTAAGCTCAGCAGCTTGCCCCGCCAATCAGAATGGGAAACGGCTGTATCCAAATTCCAGAAATCAAGTCCTTCTTCATCGATAAAAGAGAAATGGATATTGATCGAAAGAATCTTTAAACTCGATCAGGATGCTGAGTATCACATGAAAGAAGGATATGTTGAACAAATAGTTGTGTAGAAACAATAAATAACACACCATAAAAAGAGAATAATCTATGATCTCAATCTCCCTCACCTTTTTCGATTGGGCAATAATGTTGATTTACTTCGCATTCATCGCGTGGATTGGTTTTTATCTGAAAAAATTTACAAAAACAGATGATGATTTTTTTCTTGCTGGAAGACGAAATAGCATGTGGGTTTGTGGAATTGCATTCATGTCTGCCAATATGGGCTCAATGGAAGTCATAGGGTATGCGGGTCAAAGCATAAAATACGGATTGTATGCCGCTCATTTTTACTTGATCGGTGCGGTTCCGGCAATGCTCTTCCTTGGTGTTTTCATGATGCCGTTCTATTATCACAGTAAAATAAAATCGATACCCGGTTACTTGAAAGTGAGATTCAACGAAAGCGCCAGAGTTTTTAATGCAGTGATGTTTGTCGTCAATATGATTCTGGTTTCGGGAATTGCGCTCTATTTGCAGGCACTCATTTTTCATACTTTTCTCGGATGGAATTGGGATTTAAGTATTTGGCTTTCTGCAGCATTCGTAGCTCTCTATGTGACTCTTAGCGGATTGATTTCTGCAATGTTTACAGAAATTCTTCAATTCTTTCTGATATGGGCCGGAATCATGATTTTACCAATACTGGGGCTCGTCGATATCGGCGGTCCGGGAGAAATCTCAAAAGCTTTGACTGAGGGATTCAAAACATTATGGTCGACTTCTGGAAGTCCGCAGAACAACCCAATGTACGTTACATGGGGTGGATTGGTCCTTGGATTGGGCTTCGCTATAGCATTTGGTTATTGGACAACGGATTTTTTGATTATACAGCGTGCATTCTCTGCAAAAGATCTACGATCGGCAAGAATGACTCCCATCATTGGATCGTATTTCAAATTATTACTCGGTGTGATTGTTGTCGGAACGGGGATGATTGCCCTTGTACTTCTGAGTAATCCATCAAGCGGATTCAATCTGTTGGTTGAAAATGGGAAAATCAATTATGATTCGGTAATGCCGCTATTGATGAGGAGATACTTTACTCCGGGTTTGATTGGTATAGGTGTCACTTCCATGGTGGCGATGTTTATGGCAGGCATGGCAGGCAATATGAGCTCATTTAATGCTGTATGGACTTACGATATTTATCATTCTGTAATAAATAAAAAAGCATCTCCAAAAAAACTTTTAAGTATCGGGCGAATCGCGACTGTTGCCGGAATTATATTGAGCGTTGCAGGTGCATATATTGCGAGAAGCATGCCTACTGTGATTGATTACCTGCAGGCGATTAGTTCTATGTTTCTATCGCCGTCAGTTGCAATAATTCTGCTGGGAATGTTTTGGAAATTTATTACTCCCAAAGGCGGATTGTGGGGAATGCTGGTAGGTACTTTTGTTGCGGTCGCATTATTTATTTCACAAGAGCTAAAATTGATCTCTGTCAGTTTCGTCATTCCGGATTTCAGCGGGTCCGATGTTCAATCCTATATGGCGGCAAACTTTTGGCGTGCTGTGTGGGCATGGCTTATCTCGGCTGGAACGGCAATCGTCGTAAGTTATTTTACACAAAACAAATCCGACGAAGAATTGACAGGTTTTGTCTATGGCCTGGTTGATAAAAATGAAGTGGCAAAAGAAAAAATTGTTCTCTATAAAAAACCGGAATTCTGGGCCGGGATTACATTCATCATATTCATTATTATTAATATTATTTTCTGGTAGGAGTCATTATGGATGAAGCAAAAAATAAAATGAGAAGCATCTGGTTCTTAATCGGATTGGTTATGTCTGCTATGGGATTCATAACGGTCCTTGCCGGAATTTATAGTTTTTATGTTCCCGAAAATCAGGATGTCCGATTGTCGAATTTACATGCAAATATTTGGTGGGGTGTCCTGATCCTGATAATAGGCCTCATATATATTGTAAAAAACCGAAACAAATATGTTGATCATTAAACAGAATTGATCGCACTAATATTGCCGAAGATTCTTTCACAGATATTTTCATTCCTATCAGGAAAAGAATCTTAACAAAGCAACGGACAAGCAATATGTGTTAATCAATATATTGTGGATAAGTTTAAAAAGAGTGTAGTAACTCGAGACAAAGAATAATTATAGTTACTTACCTGCCTCCGATTCTTTGGTGAGTGAAAATATTGGTCGTGTTAAAAATGAATTGAGATTAAAATGGCTCCCTCAGGCGTTGAACACATAAATCGATACGTCTGCTGGACACAATGTCCTTCCGTTGACAACCATTACCATGCCGGTAGTGTTTCTGCTTTCCTGATTCGTGGTCTTAGTAGAATCCATGCCCCAGAACAGCTTTTTTTATGTAGTGCCTGTTGAATCAATCGTAGAACCTTTTCAAGCACCGGAGGATCTAAACTTGATTGAGAATATTCCGTTGTTTGCTTTGAAACAGACGTTTGTTTCTTATATTATTTCTTCAAAGATATTCTCCTTAAATCCAAATGCTAAAGAAAATAACACCCTAAGGTATGCCTGCCTGTAAACATGTGGATTCGCTTTTTTAGTTTCGAAACGGTATCTTTTTAAATCTACTTTAAATATAACGTACAGGTATTTAAAAAATATGCTGAGAAGAAGATAGTTACATTAATTATATTTATAAATAGCGGAGCCACTTCAACAATGAAACACTTATGCATTTTACTTTTATTTGTCCTTATAATTTCATTTAAGATAAACGCTCAGGAAGTCATATCGCCGAATAAGAACATTAAAGTAATACTTATCACAAAAAAGGCATCGAATCAAATATCTTTTAGTCGGGTATATTTCAGAATCCTGTATAAAAAAAGTTCGGAATATGTCGAAGTATTACCAAATTCACCTTTGGGCATATCGCGTAAGGATCAGCAATTTGTCGATAACCTCAGTTTCATTGGAGAATCTAAAGCGATCGAGATTCATGATAAATACGATATGATTTGCGGTAAGCGAAATTTGTGTAATAATTTTGGTACGGAAAAAATATTCTATTACACAAATTCTAAAAAACATTCCGTAAATGTTGTTTTCAGGGTTTATAATGACGGCGTAGCATTCCGTTATGTATTCCCTGATCATTCCGATTCACTATTCAATATTATAGATGAAGCCACATCCTATATACTGCCAGATAGTACTTTTCGCTGGATGCAACCTTATACTGAAGCTTATGAGGATTTTTTCCCCTTTAGTAAAACAGGATTAAGCAGAAAAAAAGAACAGGAATGGAGTTTACCCGCGCTGTATAAAGCGAACAACAATCCTCTTTGGATATTAATTTCCGAAGCAAATATTAAAGAAAATAATTGTGCGACAAGACTTTGTAATCTGGATAATCCAAACGAATATAAAGTAATGTATCCTCCCGCAAGAAAAGATTTCAATCAAACCGGTGTGATGACATCACTGCCCTGGAACTCACAGTGGCATACTCTTATTATCGGTAAATTGTCCGACATCGTAGAATCCACACTGATTACCGATGTGAGCGAATCCAATAGACTGAAAGAAACGGATTGGATAAAACCAGGCCCAGTGTCGTGGATTTATTGGGCTAATAACCACGGCTCAAAAGATTATCATAAGGTTGTAGAATATGTTGATTTAGCCGCAGAGATGAAATGGCCCTATGTACTTATCGATTGGGAATGGGATGTAATGAGCAATGGTGGAAATATTATCGATGCTGTAAACTATGCCAAAAGCAAAGGTATCAAACCGCTGATGTGGTATAATTCAGGCACTTCATGGCTTGGTGCAACACCGGCTGATCGTTTATTAACACCTGAGAAACGCGCCAAGGAATTTACATGGCTTAATAAAATTAGCGTATTTGGAATCAAGGTTGATTTTTTTGCAGGTGATCAGCAGGATATGATGAAATATTACATCGATATTTTAAAAGATGCAGCAAAGTATCGTCTGATGGTAAATTTTCATGGTGCAACTATTCCGCGTGGTTGGGCTCGAACTTATCCAAATCTGATGACAATGGAAGCAGTGTATGGGGCAGAATGGTACAATAACCGATCCGTGCTGACAAATAAAGCAGCCGGCCACAATACAACACTTCCTTTTACGCGCAATGTGATCGGTTCGATGGATTATACACCTGTGACCTTCTCAAATTCTCAGCATCCTCATATTACTTCTTATAGCCACGAGTTGGCATTATCAGTAATCTTTGAATCCGGGTTGCAGCACTTCGCCGACAGTCCGATATCTTATTATGCTTTACCAGCGGAGCCAAAACAATTTCTGAAAAATGTTCCTGTTTGTTGGGACGATACGAAGCTTATTGATGGCTATCCCGGTGAGAAAGTTATTATTGCCCGAAAAAAAGGAAACCAATGGTACATCGGTGGTATAAATGGAAAAGATAAAGCTCAAACATTAGAAATAAATTTTAATTTTCTTGGCAAGGGAAATTTTAGTCTGCAACTTATTAAAGACGGAAATGATGATAAATCTTTTTCATACGATACCGTTAACCTTAAAACTGGAGATATATTTAAAGTTGATTGTCTTCCAAGAGGCGGCTTTGCAGGCATTTTGAAAATGCAAAGTAAATAAAAAATGAATTCATGCATGTTACTGTAGGATATTCGGCGTATCCTTTCGTATAATTGAAATTTCGTAAGCGGTTCACGCGCAGTTCCAAAATCCGGTAAGCCTTGTATTCTAATATATTTTCATTATCTCTTAGATGCAATTCTTACCTATTTTCCGAGTATTATTGTTATAGTTTTATTGGAAAATATTTTGTAATCTTAAAAGCGAAGTTTAGTATTTGTGACCGATTAAATGGGCAATCCATATATATCCATTAGACACAAATCAGATTATGAAAAATAGAACTTACGTCATTTCGATTTTGATTCTATTTACTTTTACAACTTTACTTCAAGCTCAGCAACAAAGAACAGCTAAAGCCACTATAACAGTCGAAGTGAATAAACCGGGACACAAAATCTCACCAACTCTTTTTGGAATATTCTTTGAGGATATTAATCTTTCCGTCGATAGCGGGATTTAACCTGAGTTGGTCCGCAACTGTTCATTTGAGGATGCAGACACGCTGCAAAATTAGAAGTTCGTGAGTGCCGACAGTAAAAGTACGGAATCAATCAGCAGAGCAGATGTGCAGGCTTGATCGCCGTTACCTGTGCGACTTCGCACCGCTTCTTTTTCATAATTGAAAAATTATAACCACTGTAGTTATATTAACTGCCTTATTAATTATTTTAAGGAGGTTTTAAATGAAACAAACATTATTCTTTGTCTTCCTGATAGTTATGTCAGTAAGCGGAATCTGTTTGGCCCAATCGGGTCAAAGTTCAAACGTTTTTAGTGCCGATACAGGACATGCTTCCCCCTACAATCTCTATGGAGCAAAGTTTCCGCGTATCGAAGCCGATTCTCGTGTAACATTCCAATTTAAAGCTCCCTATGCAAAAAAGGTGCAGGTTTCCATTGCCAACGTTGCGTTTGATATGGTCAAAGGCGATGATGGTGTATGGACTTACACAAGTGACCCGCAGGATAAAGGTTATCACAACTACTGGATGATTGTTGACGGCGCTCTCGTGCTGGATCCGGCTACCAACGCATTCATCGGCTATAGCCATATGTGCAACGGCTTTGAAATCCCCGATCCAGATGGCGGTTTTTATGCGCTCAAAGATGTGCCACATGGCAATGTATTGATCGAGAATTACTTTTCTAAGACGGTTAATTCCTGGCGTCACATTTTCGTGTACACACCTCCGGGATACGAAGCAAACACTTCAACCCGATACCCGGTACTGTATCTGCAGCATGGCGGTGGCGAAGATGAACGAGTGTGGATTGAAATGGGGCGCACCAATGTTATACTGGACAACTTGATCGCTGAAGGGAAAGCCAAACCATTCATAGTTGTGATGGAAACCAGTGCTGCCTACAAACCTGGTGAAGCTCCTCCACAGCCACGTCAACCAAGACCTGCCGGAGAAAGACAGGGACAGCCGGCTGCAGGCGCACGCCCTCGCATGTCATTTTCATTTGATACATACAAAGAGGTTATGCTTAATGACCTGATTCCTTTCATTGATGGTAATTTTAGGACCTTAAGTGACGGTAGTAACCGTGCAATGGCAGGTTTATCGATGGGTACGTTTGTGACCAGAGTGGTTGCATTGGCTAATCTCGATAAGTTCGCCTATATCGGTATCTTCAGCGGCGGTACTATCGCCCCGTCAGATATTTCGGACAAATCGAAGGTCAAACTTGTGTTTATGAGTTTTGGCAGTCGTGAACGCGGTGCCGATGGTCTAAAAATCGCCGCTGATTCACTTCAGCAAGCTGGCATCAAGAGTGTCTCCTATGTTTCTCCGCTTACTGCTCATGAATGGCAATCCTGGAGACGAAGCCTGCGTGAATTTGCACCACTACTGTTTAAAGATTAAACCGTTGCATAAATATAACAGATTGCTTTTTGAATATAGAGAATTTTGATACAATAAATTAAGGAGATTATCAGATGAAATACAGGTACATAAGTGTGTTATTAGCGATCCTGATAACAGGTGGAATTTGTTTGGCTCAAACGAACCAGCCTGCTGCTGTTGCAGTGGAGGATTTCAAGCCTGCGACTACTAATCAACCAGGTAAGCAATATCCTCAGGTTAATTCTGAAGGTCGGGTGCGTGCCAGTATTTCGGCACCTGAGGCACAGCGAGTCCAGCTGGATATTAGTGCCGTAAAATACGATCTGACCAAGGACGAGAAAGGTGTCTGGACCGGTAACTCTAATCCCCAGGACGAAGGGTTTCACTACTACCAGCTTTGGATTGACGGGGCTGCCGTTCCGGATCCCAACAGTTTGTACTTCTATGGCGCAAGCCGTTGGGGAAGTGGTATTGAAATCCCAGCTAAGGATCAAGACTT
>Ga0315551_10003215_pt1 | contig 11672 bp, 9 predicted proteins | sample SalMarSW160290MG_FD_203678 | JGI IMG/M metagenome (GOLD analysis project Ga0315551, IMG submission 203678) | Salt marsh sediment microbial communities from the Plum Island Ecosystem LTER, Massachusetts, United States - Salt Marsh Sediment SW1602-90 ... | reverse complement strand
TTGAGGCAATCTTTTTTGTCGGTTCAACTTGAACGGTAGCCTTTTCTTTTTCCGGCTGTCCCAGCATCAATGATAACAACGGACCGACAAACTGTTCAAAGGTAACGATTGCGGATACCGGGTACCCCGGAATACCAAAGATCGGTTTGTCATTTATTGCGCCAATGATAAGGGGCTTTCCGGGCATGATGGTAACGCCATGAACCAGTACCTGACCGAGGTCATCAATAACATTTCTGGTATAATCCTCTGATCCTGCCGATGATCCGCCCACGGTCAGTACCATATCAAAATCATTGTTGACCGCATCCAGAATTGCCTCTTTTATTATTCCGGGATCATCGGTCAGCATTTCATGGCGGACAAAGGCGCCGTCGCACGACTCGATCAGTTTGCCGAGAACAAAAGAATTTGTTTCAAGCACCTGACCCGGCCTAAGATTTTCAAGAGATGTTTCACGCCAGTCCACCAGCTCGGATCCCGTCGGAATAACCAGTACTTTTGGTTTTTTCCTTACCGGTACACTAAAGACACCTCCTGAAAGAAGGGCCCCCACACAATAGGGAGTTATGACATGGTTATGGGGAAAGAGAAGCTCGGTTGCCACTATGTCTTCGCCGACCTTTCGGACATTCTGCCAGGGGAATGCCGGCGCCTCAATTTCAACCCGGCCCCGGCCCATATCATTAACATGCTCTATCATGATGACCGCATCGGTGCTTTCAGGCATTACGTGGCCGGTATTTACATAAAAAGCGTCTTTATCCATGTCAAGTTCCTTTGGCCGTGTTTCAGAAGCACCAAAGGTCGTTGCCGCTATTACTGCGATTCCGTCCATTGCAGACAGGTGAAAGTTTGGAGAGGAAATTACGGCTGTTACCGGTTCCGCCAGAACCCGTCCCACTGCGTCAGGAACCGAAATCGTCTCTTTTAAAAGAGGTTGAGAAAGGGAAAACCGCTCAAACAGGATTTGGCGAGCCTCTTTGAGGGTTTTCATTTTTAAATATATATGTCGGCTTTTACTCATAATATTACGTCTCGTAAATTCTACAATTACTCCATTATTACAATTGGGGCCAAACCGCACAAGCGCTAAGTTGTTTTGAAAGATGAACGTTGAACATATTAAAAGATGAACGTCCAACATCGAACATTGAACGTCGAACGTCGAATAATGATGTCGCTCCGCTCCTCAAATTATTTTAAAATTGATGGTACCTTCCGAATAAGTTTTAACCATCTTTGGATTTCCATAAGTTCTTTTAATGAAATGCTTGCTTTTTTTGTCCTTCATTCAACATTCGATGTTGGACGTTCGATGTTCGATGTTCATCTTTTAATATGTTCGATGTTCATCTTTTTCAATCCTTCCGGCGCAAAAAATAACATAGCGCTTATGGGGCCAAGCCCCTAACTTCGGAGCTAAAGGGGTATCACCTCGACCTCGGTCCCCTTGTCCAGCCCTTCGGTGTTTACCCCGATTTCAATCAGGCCGTCGGCCTTTACCATTGTGTTTATAAGTCCTGATTTTCCAAGAATCGGTTCGGCCCAAAGGGCGCCGTCTTTCTCATTCAGACGCACCCGGATATAATCTGCTCGCCCCTGGGCAGATGAAATATTTCTGCTGAGTAGCGCAGGAAGCTTGAAATCTTTTTTGTGTTTAACGGAAAGACCGCTGATTTCCTCAATGAAGGGCTTAACAACCACATCAAAGACAACCATGGCTGAAACCACTTGTCCGGGCAAGCCCCATATGGCGTGATGGTGTGATTTGGCCAGAATCGTTGGTTTGCCCGGGCTTAAAGATATACCGTGTACAAGGATTTGGGCATCAGGAAGTGCGGCGAGTACTTGGATGGTAAAATCGCGGGTGCCCACTGAACTTCCCCCTGAAATCAAGACCATATCTGATTTGTCGATGGCCAGGGTGCATTTTTTCAAAAGATCATCAAAGTCGTCCCGAACAATTCCGAAGGTAACCGGATCAGCTCCGGCATTTTTCACAAGACCGGAGAGCGTGTACATGTTTATATCCCGAATTTGGCCGGGACCCGGCGCTTCATCAATGGGAACAATTTCATCTCCGGTAGAGATAATACCGATTACAGGCTTTTTGTAGACCCTGACCCTCTTTTGGCCAAAGGCGGCCAGAAGTCCGGTTTCCTGGGCTCTGAGTCTTTTCCCGCCTGAAACCAGGACAGCACTTTTACTTATATCCTCGCCCTTTTCAAGAATATTCTGACCCGGAGCAACGCTCCGGTAGACCTCAATACTTATGTCGTCCACCGCTTCTGTGTGTTCTATCATGATAACACTATCGGCCCCGTCCGGCAACATGCCTCCGGTCGAGATCTCGGCGGCTTGGCCGATTCCAATGGAAAAAGGGGGAGATTCTCCCATAATTACAGAGCCTTTGATAGAAAGATATGCCGGATTTGCTTCTGATGCGCCAAAGGTCGAGGAAGCACGGACCGCATAGCCGTCCATGGTGGATCGCTTAAAATCAGGAAGGTCCATATCCGCATCAATATCTTCGGCGAGAACCCTTCCGGTTGCTTCAATGAGCGGGACGTCTTCAGTTTCAACCGGAGGAAAATCAGATGCGTATTCCAGGACCTTTTTTAAATCGGTAACTTTGAAAAATTCTTTCATAACCAACAATTACTTCGTTCCATGAGCATTTTCGGTATTGTCATGGAATAGGATTTTAAAATTTGACGGAAAATGGGTCTTATTTCACAAAAGATATAAACTAAAATCTGCATTATCTCTTTCAAAAAAAGTTAATGCAGATTTTATGTATTATATGATGGCTGGTTATGTGTCAAGGAATCGACCATGAAATGCTCATATTTGAACAGAATAAGATATAAGCAAACATCTTATTTATTTGAAAATGTCGTTTTCCCCTTGAAAAAATTAGTTTATTTATTTAAATGACTCTCTATGGGTTATATCTTCGATTTTAATGACGCCGTGGCATACGAAAAATGGTTTAACAATCCTCATAACCGGTTTGTTGCTGAGCTTGAAAACCGGCTTATGCTCGATTTGCTCAAGCCTGTGCAGGGAGAGAGCGTTCTGGAAATCGGTTGTGGAACCGGTGCCGGCCTGCTTACATTTATAGATGCCGGAGTCCAGGTAACCGGACTGGATCCATCCCCTTATATGCTTGATATCGCCTTAAAAAATGTAGGGAATCGTGTGGATCTCCACCGTGGTTTTGCAGAGGATCTTCCCTTTGAAGACAACTCCTTTAACCATGCCTGTTTTATTACAACACTGGAATTTGTCGAAAATCCCAAAAGGGCGATTGAAGAGGCAAGCAGAGTCGCAAAAGACAGGATATTCTTGGGAGTGCTGAATCGTTATGCGCTCAAAGGAATTCAGCGCAGGGTCAAAGGAATTTTTACCAGTACCATATATAACCGGGCTCGTTTTTTCAGTATCTGGGAGCTTAAACAGATAATTCGGTCGTTTTTAGGGGATGTGCCCATATCATGGCGTACGGTATGTCATTTTCCGGCTGCAACCGGCTGGATTACCCGCAGGCTGGAAAAGTCCGCCATGTTACAAAGATTCCCGTGCGGAGCTTTTATCGGAATGGTGGTTACCCTTGTCCCCCGTTTTAGAACCCGGCCCCTTGCCGTGTCTATTAAAGCAAAACATACCACCGGTGCGGCGGCCGGATAGGAAAGTTCAAGGTTCAAACTTCAAGGTTTAAGGTTCAACTTATAACTTCAGGTCAGGAGTACGAATTATGGAAGCCTATTTATATGAACCCCTGGAGGAGAACAAGGTTAAATGCAATCTTTGCAACCATCGGTGCATCATAAAAGAGGGCCGTCGCGGAATATGCGGCGTCAGGGAAAACCGGGGCGGAGTACTGGAAACTCTGGTTTACGGAAGGCTTATTGCCCGTAATATCGATCCGATTGAAAAAAAACCGCTTTTTCATCTCATGCCCGGAAGCCTTTCCTATTCCATAGCAACAGTAGGGTGCAATTTTAAGTGTAGATTCTGCCAGAACGCAGATATCGCCCAGATGCCGTCAGACCGTAACGGGATGATTGTAGGTGACTACTTCTCGCCCAGGGATATTGTTGATGCCGCTTTAAAGGGGGATTGCAAAACCATAGCCTATACCTACACCGAACCCACCGTTTTTTTTGAATTGGCCTATGACACGGCTAAACTTGCTCACCAAAAGGGAATTAAAAATGTTTTCGTCACCAATGGATACATGACCGCCGAAGCCCTTAATATGATAAACCCCTACCTTGATGCGGCCAATGTTGACTTAAAGGCATTTACCGAAGATTTTTACAAAACATATTGCAAGGCCAAACTGGCGCCTGTCAAAGAGACGTTAAAACTGATGAAGTCATCGGGTGTTTTTGTGGAGGTTACCACATTGCTTATTCCGGGATTGAACGATGCCAGGGATGAACTTGAAGAACTGGCGGCCTTTCTGGAGGGTTCCCTGGGCACGGAAACCCCCTGGCATATCAGCCGGTTTCATCCCACATACCGGCTGACGGATCGACCGTCAACGCCGGTTAAGACTCTGGTTATGGCTCGTGAAATCGGCATTAAGGCGGGTTTAAAATATGTTTATACCGGTAATGTGCCCGGCGAGAGCGGAGAGAAGACATTCTGTTATCAGTGCGGTAAGATCCTGATTGACCGGTGGGGGTTTTATGTCCGGGAAAATCTGATGGAAAACGGCCGGTGCCCTTATTGCGGCGCACAGATCCATGGTGTGGGGTTGTAGTTGACGTTCAAAGTTACAGGTGAAGAAAATTGAAAAAAAACAAAAAAAACCATTGGTCAGTGCCATCATTCCCACTTATAATCGTGGCTGGATAATTAAAGAGGCCGTCGATTCCGTTATGTCCCAAGATTACAGGGAGTTTGAATTGATTATTGTTGATGACGGCTCCACCGATAATACGCCTGAAATCCTCAATTCATACCGTGGTGATATCCTGGTTTTCAAACAGGAGAATCAGGGAGTGAGTGCGGCAAGAAACCGGGGAATTGCAGAAGCATCAGGGCGCTTTATCGCTTTTCTTGACTCGGATGATCTCTGGCTGCCGCAAAAACTTTTCCGGCAAGTTGAATTTTTCAACAAAAATCCGGATGCTCAAATCTGCCAGACAGAAGAGGCCTGGATCAGAAAGGGTGTCCGTGTCAACCCCAAAAAACGGCATAAAAAACCTTGGGGAATGATTTTTGAACCCTCCCTGGCTCTGTGTCTGGTCAGCCCGTCAGCCGTGATGATCAGACGCTCTCTGTTTGAAGAAGTAGGGGGGTTTGATGAAACACTTCCTGCATGCGAAGACTATGATTTATGGCTAAGGATAAGCTGCCGATATCCGGTTTACCTTATCGATACTCCGCTGATTATCAAACGGGGCGGACATAATGACCAGCTTTCCGCATCCCCGGGACTCGACAAATTTAGAATAGAGTCTTTAAAAAAAATTGTTGCAAGTGATCTGCTTTCAGGGACCCAATACAAAGCTGCAGTAAAAACCCTCAAGGAAAAATGCAAAGTCTATGCAGCCGGATGTCTCAAAAGGGGACGGGAAGATGAAGCGCTGTATTATACGTCCCTTTCAGACAGATTTTAACTAGTGTCCATCCATAAACGGCATCTTTCGGCCCCCGGCGGCGTTCTCGCTCGTTTTCAATCCTCGAAATAGCCCGCTATGCCTGCGGTTGAAAACTCGCTCGGGCCTTGCCGGAAACCAAAATCTACCATTTATGGATGGACACTAACTAATAGGAGGGCTCGTGGGAGTTTTTCTTTTAGAGCCCCAAATTAAGCGGAATGAATGATCAGCAACGAAATCGTACACTGTTTGAATGCATTAGGGATCGTTGCGAAAAAACAGCGCTTTTATGAATTCGTAATGAAAAAATAAAAAATGTTATCTGCCTAAGTTATTTATTTAAATATTGATACACTGTTTTTTCGTTACGAGACCTTATGAATGAGTTTGTACGGTGTAGTTGCGGATTATTCATGGAGCGGCTAAATTAAAAAAAACTCTCCGACCCCTAAACGAATACAACCCATTATCTGTTTTTTTATGCCATCCTCTGGATTTCCCTTAATTTTACTTCAAGCCGCTTTTTAGAAACCCGCACCGGTGTTTTAAGCTCTTGGGCAAAAACAGAAACCTTGAATTCTTCAATCAGCCAGAAATACTCCTCGATAGCCGCTTTTTTTTCTGCAGATGCTGATAGCGAAAGCCCTTGCAGTTGTTTATTAAGGCTTTCGGTAAAAACAAGGATCTCTTTTGCCTTTGCCCTGTCCTTTTCAAAATTAACCAAAGCTCGACGGGCACGGAAATCGATAGCCTTTATGTACCGGATAAGGTGGATGAGGCGCTCGGTGTCGTAAAGATCCATAAAAGTTTCAGGGACAAGCTTTTTAAGTTCTTCTCTTAAATCTTTTAAAAATTGCAGGGCGGTACGGTTTATGCGGTGAGCTATTTCCAGGTTATACAGGACGGTTCTGGTTTCATGATAAGCCTCAAGAACAGACATGCTTTGGTCTAATAATTCCCGACCCCTTGGGAGAATTGTCGGCGCGACAGATTCGGCATATGAATAAAAAGCATCTTTGGATCTTATGTTTTTACAAAACAGGGTGTTGATGATGCTTTCAAAGAGCTTTTTTTCAAGGCGTTTGGCCCCTCCAAAATAATTGGCCATTTTCTCATTTTTTTTAGGCAGGGTCAGAGCCTTTTTTAAGAACTTTAGATCCTTTGGAAAATAAATGGCAAATAACCGGGTGACACCCTCTTTATGAGAATCCACAGCCTGGTCCGGGTGGAGAAAAAGGTGTAAATTTACGCTTTTTTCCTGCCGAGATGCTTTTTGAAGACCGGGATAAACAACCCATTTTGACTTGTTTTCGGCTATTATGCTGATGCTTTCGGGTAGATCCGGAAAGTCCCAGCAGGTTATGCCGGTTCTTTCCCACTTTTTTCTGGCAGATTTAATTTCGCTCGATTCTTTTGGGCCGGTTTTAACTGAAATATTTTGGCGTAAAATTGACGGATCCCTGCCGGCGAAAAGTTCCTTGCCTTTCTGGTCGGTAATGGATATGCGCATTTTAAGATGGTCCGGCAAAAGATCCCAAGGCCAGGCCGATACAGGGATATCAAGACCGAAGCGATTATAAATAAAATTTCCAAGTTCTGTTATCAGAGAGCGTTGCGTTTTTGGCATTTCATCGATGATACCATCGACCGTATTTGCAATAGGTACCAGTTTTTTACGGAAAACTTTGGGAAGACCTTTAATAAGCGCGGTTATTTTTTCTCTGTAGAGTCCGGGTACAAGCCAGTCCAGCGATCCTGAAGGAACCATTGGGGCATAGGATAACGGTATTTTTACGGTTGCACCATCCTGGTTTTTGCCGGGGTCGAATTTGTAGACACAATCAAATCTGTGGTCCCCTAAATTAATGCTGTCGGGGTAACGAGACAGTTCTTTTTCATCCGGATGATACCGGAGAATATCCTCTGGTTTCATTCGCAAAAAAAGGTCGCTTTCCTTTTGTTTGATATGTTTTGAAAGGTTTCTCATATCATAACACCCTTTTAGCCTTTTATGGTAGAATTCGAACAATTCGGCATCACTGACAAGAATATTCCTTTTTCTGATCTTATCTTCCATGCCGCCAACCTCATCAATAAGTTTCTGGTTGTGCAGCATAAAATCAAACTTCTTTTTAACATCACCGTTTACCAGCGCGCTTTGAATAAAAATGTCAGATGCTTGGTCAGGGTCAATCCTGCCATAGGATACGGGTCTTTGTGGAACGATAATGAGACCAAAAAGGCTTACCTGTTCGGAAGTGACAACCTCGCCCCGGTTTCTTTCCCAGTGTGGATGAAGATAGGTATATTTGCACAGGTTTTCACCCAATTTTTCCAGCCAGTCACTATCAATGTTTGCGCATGTCCTGGCAAAAAGTCGTGATGTCTCAACCATTTCAGCAGCCACAATCCATGTTTTTGAAGTGTTGAAAAGGGTTGATCCCGGAAAGATCATCACTTCTTTTCCTTTTGTGGCTTGAAAGATATTTTTTTCCTTTTTAACTGCAATGTTGGAGAGAAAACCGCTCAAAATCGATTTGTGAATGGAAGTATAAAGACTTCCGAATTCAGAGTGTTGATCAGGATGTTTGGCTTTTGACGGTCGAGCCGGAGTGCTCTGTTTTATTCGGGCATCTTTGGCCTGATGTTTGTTATCATCCAAACCGTATTCTCTGAGTACTTCAGAAAGCTGGGCATGGATATCCCGCCATTCTCTCATCCTTTTAAAAGAAAGAAAGTGAGTCTTACAAAATTTCTTCATGCTTTTTGTGGTTTTTTCTTTTTGCCGGATCCGGTGGTATTTTCGCCAGATATTAAGAAGGGTGATAAAATCGGACGACGGATCATTAAACGCTTTGTGAATTTGATCCACTTCCTGAGCTTTCTCTGCGGGCCGTTCTCTTGGATCCGGTATACTCAGTGCAGCACCAATAACCGTAATCTCTTCAAGACATCCTTGGCTCTGTGCTTCAATGAGCATCCGGGATATTCTGGGGTCAACCGGCATTTTTGCCATAAGCTTACCCTTTTCAGTGATCGAAAAGGTTGTTTTTTCTTTTGATTTCTTTTGGCGCGGTCCAGGGACGATGGCTCCGAGTTCGTAAAGAAGATCAAACCCATCCTGTATGCTTTTCGATGCCGGCCGATCAATAAATGGAAAATCCGATATATCGCCAAGTTTCAGTGAGATCATTCTCAGGATGACTTCCGCGAGGTTGGCTCTTAAAATTTCTGGCGGAGTAAAAACCGGACGCTTTTCAAACTCTTCTTCAGAAAAAAGTCGTATGCATACCCCGTTTTCCACCCTGCCGCATCTTCCTTTTCGCTGATTGGCACTGCTTTTTGATATTGCGGTGACCGGAAGGGAGGTGGTTCTTGATCTTGGCGTGTACCGGGATATGCGCGCAAGGCCGGTGTCGATGACATATTTAATTCCGGGTATGGTTATGGAAGTTTCAGCGATATTGGTTGCAATAATTATCTTTCTGGAGGGAATGTGTGAGAAAACTTTTGATTGCTCAGAACCTGCAAGTCTGGCAAATAGAGGAAAAATAACGGTGTTTTTGTAATTCCTTGCTTTGATGAGTTTGCAGTTTTCACGAATATCCTGTTCGGTGGGCATGAAGACGAGGATATCTCCGGAGCGGCTTTTTAGTTGCAGGTTGTCAATTGCACTGACCGCCATTTCAATATGGGTTTGTTCATCATCATCTTCGAGTTTTGAGTCAATTGCGGAATAGCGTATTTCGACCGGGTACATGCGACCGGATACTTCTATCACAGGCGCGTTGTCAAAAGCCGTTGAAAATTTTTCCGTGTCAATGGTTGCAGAAGTTATGACAATCTTAAGGTCTTTTCTTTTTTTTGAAAGGGTTTTTAAAATTCCCAGGATAAAATCGATATTCAAACTTCTTTCATGGGCTTCATCAATGATGATGGTATCATATTCATTCAGATAGGGATCATTTTGGGTTTCGGCCAGAAGGATACCGTCTGTCATGATTTTAATAAACTCATGGGGGCCGGTTTTATCTTTGAATCTGATTTTATACCCTACGGACCTGCCCAGCTCTTCTCCGAGTTCTTCGGCAATACGTCTGGAGACAGTGGTTGCAGCGATCCTTCTCGGCTGAGTGCAGCCGATCTTGCCGTCGATGCCGCGTCCGGCCGCAAGACAAAATTTTGGTATTTGGGTGGTTTTACCCGAGCCGGTCTCACCGGAAATTATGACCACCCGGTTTTTCGAGATGGAGTCTATTATTTCGTCTTTTTTAGAAAAAATGGGGAGGGCATCATTATAGATCGGCTTCGGACGGTTTGCTTTTCGCCATGATTTTTTTTTGATGGATGTTTGAAGCCTTTTTTCCAGCCGAACCAGTTTGTTTTTAATTTTATCTTCAGACGCGAATTTGATTCCGGATTGTTTAATCCGTATTAATTCACGACGGATGGCGTGTCTATCGGCACGAAGCGCTTTGGGTAAAAGCGACTCAATTTTTTTCAACATATTATGGTAAATACAGTTTAACGGTAATGGTATCTTAAAGAGTCAGAAAATAACTTTCACGAACGTTTTAAGGCTTTTTTAAGTGCAGCCGTGTGAAATTTTCCGGCCAAATGGACCGGGCTTTTACCGTAAATCGGGTCCCATCCTGCAGGATCCGCTATGCAGTAGTATTGAACGTCCAGACCGATACGAATTATTGCTTCTTCAACGGGAAGGTTCTCAACGCGACGCGCTGTTTCCCAGGTCGCGCCACACGGAGCCCCGCGCAGCACGGTAATTCGGGTAATAATTCCATCAACAACCTTCACAGCGAACTCCGGTGCGCCAAACATGTTTCCATAATTACCCAGGCAGACCTGCCGGGATAGCCCGCATCAGGTCGGGGGGGTAAATACCCCCTTGACACGAAATTTCTTTCCCGAGGCGACCACGGGAATTTTTTTGTCCCGGCAAACAACGGCAAGGTCATAAGAAAGGTCCGGATGTTTCAGATAATCCAGAACCAGGTCGGCCTCAATGTTCCTGGGTATATACTCTTTTGTATCATCGATAACCGTAGGCAGCTGAGCATCGATGGATATGATTTCAAGGGAAAAACAGTTGTTTCCGTATTGTCTGACACCCTCTATCTTTTTGACGCCGCTGCCGTTTTGCTGAAAAACCAAAATGTTTTGGACTTCAGGAGCAGGTTTTTGCGATTGACCCTTTGATTTATTGTTGTCTGTACATTTTATATCATTCATTCTACGTCCTTATTCCTGTTCATCGCTATAAAGGGAATTCATGCCGAAACGTTCAAACCACCACTCTTCTGCCGAGATATAATTCCTGACCTCTTGTTCGGAAAAAGAAAATTTATAGTTTTTACAGTATTCATTGATAATCCGGTAAGCAGCGATAATCTTGGTTGTCATTTCCTTGCATTTTTCACTATTTTCATTACACCGGTCTGGATGCCATTTACGGATGAGATTTCTATAATTAGACTTGATTTGTTCCATGGTTGCCTGTTCAGACAATTCCAGCAACATCCGTGCTTCATTAATTTGTTGATACTTTTTCATTTGGTGGTCTTTCCATATGTTACAATATTAACCTTTAAATGAAACATACCCTCCATCGGAAGTCAACCATCATCTTACTGTATTCCAGGGTAAACGCATTTGATTTCGGTGCAGCTTAGCGTCGTGGAGCGTTCTTCCTGTATTGGGATTCAAATTCGTTTGCCCTGTTCTGTATTCTTTGTAACGTCTCAATAAGTTCTGGTGTATTAAATGATGATATTGGACCCGGCCCCATAATTTATTGAGATGTTTCTATTCTTTTCAATAACAACCTGAAATCGTCGCAGAATAACATCCATATCTTCTTGACAAAAAAAAGATTTAAAAGTAGTTTTTCAATAAAAGTTTAATAATTCTGAAGAAAAACCTCTTACTCCTTCAAATGTTCACCGGCATGGATAAATAAGATCAATGGGTAAATGTTGAAGCGTTTAATATACCGGCAAATTTTTGTCTATATAGGGCTTTTAAGCGTAAAGATCA
>Ga0315551_10003199_pt1 | contig 11698 bp, 10 predicted proteins | sample SalMarSW160290MG_FD_203678 | JGI IMG/M metagenome (GOLD analysis project Ga0315551, IMG submission 203678) | Salt marsh sediment microbial communities from the Plum Island Ecosystem LTER, Massachusetts, United States - Salt Marsh Sediment SW1602-90 ... | reverse complement strand
AGAGCCGTCGTGAACTATAGTTTGCTCAGCATACGGGGGATCAAAGTAACCCACGGTCATGCCGGTGTTATTCACAAAGTAATCCACCCATACATCGAATATCCTATTGTCGATATCCTCATAGTCTTCAAAATCATCTACAATAAGATAATCAGCGACAGTAAAGCTCCAGATTCTGCCTGTGCTGATGGTAGCATCGGTGTTGACCTCATCGATCCGCCAGTAGTAAGTCTGGCCGGGTTCAACACCTTCAGGTAGTGTGTAGCTGTTAGCATCTTGCTGGCCTCGATATATGCCTGTGGTATCGGACGCATCGGCGGCCTCTACAGCAGCGTAATCAGTACCGAAATATACATCGTGCTGAACAGCCTCATCTCCGGGCGACCAGCTAAGGGGCAACGCCTTTTCTATATCCGTTACTACCCTATTAGATGGTCTCGGATTCCAGGCAAGCAGTGAGCCTCCTCGCATAATCTTAGAAATTTCTTCCTGAGTCATTGCATAATTGTATATGCGGAAGTCATCCAAAGAACCAATTAAGTACGGATTAGGCGGGACCCAATCATCCGACCTGCCAAGCCAGTTGTAAGTGGTATTGCCGAGTTCTGAAGCAAGTGTCTGCGTCGAGCTTGTTGCGGCTACGGCGCCGTCAATGTAAAGCTCTATAGAGTGTGTTGCCCCGTTGATCGTTACGGCCAGATGATGCCATCCGCTTGTAAGTGCATTGGGAGCATCGACCCCTGATTCAGCGCCACTGCCGGTGGTGGTAATTGCAAAACGTGGTGCACTGCTACCATTGTTGGGCGTTAGGTACATATAGATAGTCGCATCATTGTAACCAAAATTGAAGATTCGCTGGAATGTCTCGCCGGTACCTGGAAAAGTTACCCAGGTAGCAATGGTAGTACTATTCAGCGAAGCTATAGTCGAACCGATAGGCAGCTCCACATAATCATCAACATAGTCGAAGTCTATTGCACCTCCATCATATCCATTTACATACTCTGCGCCGCCATATACAGTACCATGCTGGTTCAGGCCTGACCAGTCAATAGCTTTACCCGGGCCTTCATCAAATTTCCACCAGCCGAGGAGAGCGGGGTCAGACACCGATATAATGGGTATTGTTCTGAAGTGCCAGATGTCACCTGTAATAGTAACAGAATCCGGCTGGATCTCGTCAACACGCCAGTAATAATCCTGGTTGTTGGCAAGGCCCGCCGTCACGGAGAAGCTTTCGCGTTCCACGCCTTCGGTGTGCATTATCGTTGTCTGAAGATCGAGAGAATCCGGGCTTGTGCCGAAGTACACCTGGCTTTGAGTTGAATTGTAGCCGGTGTTCCAGCTCAAGCTTGAATTAGGATCTATGAATACACAAATCTCATTGTCGTATGGAGAGGGGTCCCAAGCCTTGCTCGGCTCAGTCGTAAAGCTCCAGACATCGCCTCTATCTATCGTAGCTCCATCCTCCCTGACCTCATCGATCCGCCAGTAATAGGTTGTATTAGGGTTAAGAGCAGTAAGACTAAAACTATTGGCATCCTGGCGTCCTTTATATATCTGCGGTGTAGAGACAGTAGCATTGTTTACATCATCGGAATTGGTGCTGAAATATACATCGTGTTTTGCTGCATATAACCCCGACACCCAGCTAAGGTCTGCATCCTGCGGCACAGCAATCGCCTTATCAGCCGGATTTGGAATAGAGGCCTTTATAGGAGGTGCTCCAACCAGCTCAACAACAAACACACGGTCACCAGGAGCCACAGTTAATACATTGTTACCTTTGCCGCTCGCACCACTTCTATAAGCTGTGCCGGTGGGATAAGGATTACCCGGAGGATCGGGAGAGTCGTCTTTGATACCCAGGATTTCAAAAAACATATTTGGATTGCCGGTCATACTGACAACATCAAATCCGTATGTTTTGTTTGCTGCAACAGGAATCGGCGTATCCAGAACAAAGTGAATCCATGTGCCCGTGCCGTTAGCAGAGCTTGTTACGTCCGCAGGCAGAATATTGGCCTCATTACGTGTTACTGTGTAGGTTTCACTGCCCAGCACGAAACCCGCCGTGCCGGAAGCAGCGGGGTCTGTTATTCGGATTCCAAACCTGCTGTTAAGCGGTATTGAATACCATGTACCGTTATTATTTGTACCGCTGGCCGTATTCTCAGTATATCCGACATGCTGGAGCCAAAAACCGGTAAGCAGATATACGGGATTGCTGCTGCCTGTCACGAAGGTTTGCCCCTGGGCGGCACGGTCGAGTGCCAAATAAGTCCATTCGTCGTTGAGCCAGCTATCGTACGGAGTCGTCCCAACATTGTTAGCGTCTCGGGTTGCACCGACAAAGTTATATACATCATAAGGGCCTGGCGTTGGTGCTATTGTGCTGAAGGTGACCGTTGCCGCCTGGACACTTGCCGACAGACTAATCAGCATTGTACATAGAATCATCAGCATAATCTTTTGTTTTGTTTTCATAATATTCCTCCTTCAAATAATGACTTAAAAAATTCAAGCGGAACTGTGGAGACTCCTCTTTAACTTCAGCTTGCTAATCCTGAATAGCAAAACATCCAAGATTATATTATAACCAAAATCAGCTTTAAAACAACCATCATTTCGTTTAAAAAAAGCTTCATTTTGTATATTGCCCCGCCCATCGCTGGGCGGGGTACAACAATTAACCTGTTGCTCTGTTGAAAACGCCATAACTGTCATTTCCACCGAGAGGTGTCCTGTGGAGAGCGAACTCCCCTTCTTGCTTTCGCAAGAAAGCAGGGGCTTCGGTCGAAATGACCCGGCACCTTTTCAATAGAGCATTAACCTGTCTTAATGGCTTATGACCAGGATTCCTAACGCCATATTTAGGTGAATAAAAGAGGTGGAGGGCAAAGAGTCAGTGGTTATGATTGACAGGAGGGGTTAAAAACTTTCACCCTGTTCTTGCCTGCCTGCTTGGCTGTGTATAAGGCCATATCGGAACGGCTTGTAATGTCTTCAGGATTGCTATCAGCGTCATATTGACCAAGACCTACACTAATAGAAAGCGATATTTGCTCTTTCTCCCATATAGCAGGACTGCGCGCAACCTCATTTACCATACGCTCTGCAACAACAGTGGCATCCCTAAGGGAGGTGTTCGGCAAAATGATCGCGAATTCATCTCCTCCGTACCGTGCTGCTATGTCGATTTGTCGAATACATTCCTTTATTCTTCTGCTGATTTCCTTTATCGCCTTGTCGCCGGCACGGTGGCCGTGAGCATCATTGATTTTCTTGAGGTCGTCGATATCAACCATAATCATCGAAAGCTGCCCACCGTAACGACGTGACCGCCATAATTCCTTTTCCAGGATTTCGTAAAACGTTTTATGGTTTATGAGCCCGGTCAGACCATCGGTTGTAGCTTGATGCTGTATCTTCTCAAATAAATTTATATTGCCGATCGAAGCTCCGATTAGCTGGCCAAACAGCTCGATCAGTGCAACGTCCTCGCTATCAAATTTGCTACCGTTCATCTTATCAGCCAAATTGAGTATTCCAACGACCCTGTTCTGGCAGATAAGAGGAACAATAGCACAGCTACTGGTTTTGTAATTTTTAGAAAAGGCTCGTTGTGATTTCTTTATTACAGGCTTGTTATGGGTTTCTATATCGTTTATTAGTATCAACTCTTCGCTTCTTACAGCCATTGCCATAAGGGGCAGCGGATTCTGATTCAACGAGACTATTTTGTTTATAGGAAAGGGATGATTGTATTTAAGCAGATGCAAAATATTATTTGTCTCGTCAAGTATGTAAAGTGAAATCAATCTAACCCCAACTAAATTCGGAATGGTTGTAACACAAACTTCGGCAATTCGATCAATATCGAGGCAGTTTATCTGACGAGCCAACGGAGTTATATGCTGGACCAGAAAGATACCACTATTATTAGAGTGGCTTAAAGCATTTTTTTTGCTGTTGGCGTCTGGAACCATATATTTAAATGATTATGAATAATCCCTAATTATGCAAACTAAACGCTGTACTCAATCACAACTTGCTTTTTTATCGGATCTTTGAGTAAGGGTATTTATGAAAAACATCAGCTAAAGAACAAAGCGTACGTAAACCACTGCTTCAATAACACCCAATCGATTAAGCTCGGCAGATAATATCGGTGGGTTTAGAAGAAAATCAATATTCAAACATCAAGTATCAAAGAACAGGAACTTGGCAAAACACCGAATGAAGTGACAAAATTCTAAATTTCAAAAAATTTTTCAAAAAAGTATTGACATCCTATAAAACAGCTTTTACATTTTACAAAATATATCTTACGAATTTGGTGATTAACTTGATTAGTTATCCTCCAGAATATGAGCATGAGCCTTACAATCTTCGTTTATCACGAAAACCTCTTAGTTTGTCGAAAATATTCCTGTCCGAGAATAACCGTTCGGCCAAGCAGAATCCTTCTGCGTGTTCTTTCGCCGATTCAAAAACACTAATGAATTTGAAGAAATCCAATAAGCTAAAACTGCTGAGTGAGAAAATTCTCTGAAATTGAATCTATCTATGAAAAGATTATCAGACCTTCGTAAAAGTGCCGTCAACCGAGCAAAAAAAGCTTATTTACTGGTAAAGAGCAAGCCTTTGTACACGGTTTGTGAATACAACTACAAAAAAACAGGCGGATTCCAGATGCAAATAGATTCAGTCGATAGGTAAAAAGCCAGATTTAGACATCGAAAGTTTTTTGCTTTTACCTTGCCTTGAAAATTCAGGGAAGATTAGAAAGGAGCAAGGATGAGATATTTGGATTTGCCCCTCAGGAATTTCCCTTCCTGCTCTTTATTATTTTTACAGACTTCCAACACACCCAAAGTGCATCCGGAGAAGTTGTGGATGAAAAGCCATAACTTCAATGTGGGTGCGGAACTGTTATTTCCTTACGACATCGGAAGATATTTACAGATATGCGAGGATTGCTGAAAGAGTTCGAGAATTAGCTGACAAACATAGTAATGGGATCGGAAACTTACGGGCTTATTAAAAAAAACAGCTGGATTTTTGAGGTTTATATATGAATCTACTGACATTGATAACCGAAGATATAGCTGAGCTGCTGATTAAAATAATCGAGTTTACATTCGCTCGCCAGAAAATCCTCACCCAAAATATAACAAACTATCGCAATCCTGGATTTATCCCAAAGGATTTGGAAGTAGATGAGTTCTGCAACCTTCTGAATGCTGCAATCAGCGAGCATATTCAAAACCAGCGGCTCGTATTTTGTGACACCCGAAATATTAAGTTCAACATTAATGGTGGCTTGCAGGCCACATCGTTGGTTGATGAATCAGCCAGACAGCTGCTCGAGGAAGACCAGGATGAATATATTGAGTCGCAAATAAACAAACTTTTCGAAAACTCACTCAACCAAAGAGTGGCAGCAGAGCTGCTAAGACAAAAACAAGGAACTACAACAATTGATTATCGGACAATCGCATATTGCGACCATTAGAATAACGACGAAGTTACAGGCAATAAACCTGTGGTGAGCCTGTCGAATCCACAGGAGCAAGGCAAAAGTCGACCAGGCCGGGTAAAGCAGCAGAACCAAATGATTACCGGTCTATTCGGTTTAATAAAGAAAATTCAGGAATGGTTGTTTACTTGTTCTTCTAAAGTTATCACCCAAAAGGCCGATAAGGAATTTGGATGAGTGTAGTTTACAGAGACAAAGAAGATAAATGTGCTGTACTTAAGCCCGGCTTTTCAAAAAGAAATTTAGAATCATGGAACCAGGATCCCCGCGAAGCAGGGGGTCGCTTTCAGGGAGGGATTTTGTGAAAACTGATCGGCAAGTCAAGATCGACCATGTGTGGGAGCAGTTTCATAAAACCTGCGACGACCATCACCGTAATCTTTTAATGGAACATTACAGGGACTTGGTAAAATATTGCGCTGAGCGGCTACACAGTAAATTGCCCGATAAGGTTGAGCTGGATGACCTCATCAGCGCTGGTAATTTTGGGTTGATGGATGCGATCAATGCTTTCGACCCTTCCAGAGGCGTAAAGTTTGAGACTTACTGTGCACCTCGTATAAAGGGCTCCATTCTCGATGAGCTGCGGAGCATGGACTGGGTGCCGCGATTGGTCCGTTCCCGCGCTCACCAGCTGGCAAAGGTTACTCATTCGCTTGAGATGAACCTTGGCCGAAAACCAGTCGAAGAAGAAATCGCTGAAGAGCTAAACATGGATATCGAGGAGTTTAACAGGCTTCAGCGAGATGCAAGTGCGGTCAGCCTGGTTTCGTTGAACAACAAATATGACGGCGATGGCGAAAAAGATGTTTGTGAAATAGATGTAATCAAAGATAAAAAAAGCGAGGACCCTCTGCTCGAAGCTCAAAAGCGAGATCTTAAGAACTTACTTACCAAGGGACTGACACGGGCAGAACGGCTGATCATTGTTTTGTATTATTACGAAGAGATGACGATGAAAGAGATAGGCGCTACGTTAGATTTATCCGAGTCTCGTGTTTCACAAATGCACTCTTCTATTGTCGACCGTCTAAAAGCCCAAATGTTCAGCCGAAAGAAAGAATTTTCAATCGGCTGATTCATGGCTCGTGGCTTGTATATCGTTAAGAATGGATTATTCTGTCACTTCCCCGATATTATCGGGGTTGTTTTTTCTCGGCTTCCAAACGCTCCTTGCCGCGTTTGGTGCCCTTTTTTGACCTTGCTAAAGATTGTGGATCAGCAACTTTTCGATAGCCCAGCGCTTTTATAACCCCAAGCACTTCTGTCCAGGTTGGAAATAGTTTTGCATTTTTGTTTTTGTACTCTTGGATGGCCATCAGAAACTCAAATTGCTCATCGGACATTCGACCTTCTTCAGCAGATTTTCGCTCTTCGGATAGGCGTCTGCCGGGGCCGCGATGAAGGTCAAGGCCCAACCGCCTGTCAATGACATTTTGTCTACGGTCTCCACTGCCACGACGCTCATCAGAATATTCTCTGTCCATATATAGCTGGCCTGAAAAATTTGTTCTTTTTAGCCCGACGACTTTACTAATAAACATGCAGAGTTACGCCAGGCTTTTTTAGTCCAAAAGTCTTCCGAAGATCAAAAGTCGTCCTCGAAGAAGTTGCCGTCTAAATCAGATTCTGTTTCGTTTTCGTCATCTAATGCAAAATCATAGAAGTCATCATAGGCATCTTGTGACTCGATGACAACGTGCGCTTCGTCAAGGCACTCTTCAGGAACCATTATAGCAACGCTTCTCACAGCCAATGAGGGATCAAACTGCTCCTTAATAATAGCAGGGATATCATTGACTCTCAGCAGAGTTTCATATTCTCTGGCCTGCTCCATGTCCTCGACAAAGGTAACAACCGCAAAATCTTTCAATTTAGCCTGTGATTTTTGATTTTTTTTGGAACGTTTTGCCATTTTATCTCCTCGCAAAAAATCAATCGATGCAGTCGCATCCAGATTGACCGTGAATAATCTCTCACTGAGATACTTTTCGTCAAAATGGCATACCCTAATTATTTAAATTATTAAAAAATGCCGCATATTAAAAGAAAGCCTGACTTGTCTGTTGAATATCTATTTTGGAGATTATCAGCCCTTGGATAAAAAATTTTATCATTTGGGCGTTTTTTTTATTGCAAATTTTGGTTATAGCGCTTAATTAAGATACCTTGGTAGTCTGCCGGATTAGAGGAGTTTTTACCGGCTTATTGAAAGTTTACTTTTAACAGGGAGGTTTGCATATGGCCAAAAAAAGAGAGTCTTTGATCGTTACCAGCAAAGTTAAGGCCCACATCAGGAGCAAAAAGATGATGACTGCTTCTGAAGCCGTTGAAGCCATCAATAACGCCGTTTATTCTTTGCTTGATAATGCCATTACCCGAGCCAAGGCCAACCGTCGCAGCACAGTCAGATCTCAAGATTTATAGGCAGGCTATGGGCTGATATCCTTTGTCTTCATATCTTGTATTAGCGGCAACGTTAGTTGAAGGAAGCCGTTCACGCTTTTAAACCGTGGAACGGTTTACTTTAGGATTGTTGCTCTAATGTAATATGTTTGCAGTCTATTTTGAGTGCTAATTGTTATTAGCTATAAATTGTCTGTGATTAGGGTGACGAACATTATGCCAATTGTAACGTATTAAATCGTATTTTAGGTGCGAGTGTGGAGTTTTATCTATATTTGCTGATAAGTGACCCATAAAGTATAAATTTTTAGTTTCAAAAGCCTTTTTAGGAAAATTTATTGGAATTAGTTTGGCGAAAATCCCGATTAGTATAGTGGAGAACTTAGGCAAAAAGGGATTTTGTCACGTGGTTGTTAATGTTAAGGCAACTAATAGCCGATAGTTGCTTGAACGGCAGCACACAAACAAAGCACCTCTTCGAGGAGCTTTAAAGCGAGTGCCTACTAAGTTTAAAGCTGTAATCGGAACGACTGGTGATAAGCTCTTTAAGAATGGAAGATAGTTGGAACAAAACGCGGGGGGCAAACATAAAAGTTTTTATGTTGGGCTGGGAGTTCCCTCCATTTATTAGTGGAGGACTCGGTACAGCGTGCTATGGACTTACCAGGGCGATGGACCAGCTTGGCATAAAAGTAACTTTTGTTTTGCCAAGGATGGTCGAGAGCCAATATACAACACATGTCAAGATGTTGACTCCTGGTTCTCAGAAAGTCATCTCTTCTGTCAAAGGCCAGGAATTCAAAAACGTTAAGTTTCGCACTGTTGATTCACCTCTGCAGCCCTATTCAAGCTCCGACCTTTATCGGCATCAGTTCGAAGAAATTTTGCGGCGGAGGCATGATAAACTCAGCAAAATCACCGCAGCGAGCCAGTTTATCGGCGGATCCGATTATGGCGGCAATATGTACGCCGAAGTCCACCGTTATGCTGCGATTGCCACACAATTGGCAGGAGATGAGGACTTTGATGTCATCCATGCACACGACTGGATGACCTTTCCTGCAGGGGTTGCTGTAGCGGCAATCAGCGACAAACCGCTGATTGTGCATGTCCATTCGACAGAATTCGACCGTAGCGGTGAGCATGTCAACCAGACGATTTATGATATTGAACGGATGGGTATGGAGCAGGCTAATAAAGTCATCGCTGTCAGCAACTTTACCCGCAATATCATAATCAACCGATATGGAATTAACGGTGCAAAAGTTGAAGTAGTATATAACGGCGTAGAGCAAAACAGCAAGGCAGCTTTATCTGACACCCACATAGATAAAAACGAAAAGGTTGTTTTGTTTCTGGGCCGGATTACCATGCAAAAAGGTCCTGAGTATTTCCTGGCAGCGGCCAAGAAAGTCCTCAGCGTTATGAGAAACGTCAAGTTTGTTATGGCAGGCTCCGGCGACCTTATGCACCGGGCAATTGAGATAGCGGCAGAGCTCGGTATCGGTCATAAAGTGCTCTTCACAGGTTTTTTACGTGGCGATGACGTCAGAAAGATTTATGAAATGGCTGACCTATATGTCATGCCTTCCGTATCAGAGCCATTTGGTATCGCCCCTCTGGAGGCCCTGGGCCATGATGTGCCCATAATAATAAGCAAACAAAGCGGTGTGTCGGAAGTTCTAAATCATGCACTGAAGGTTGACTTCTGGGATGTAACCGAGATTGCCAACAAAATGATAGCAGTCCTGAAGTATCCGCCCCTGGGTATTACGCTGCGAAGTCACGGCAATTTTGAGGTGCGCAAACTTCGATGGAATGACGCAGCGACCAAATGTGCGAAAATCTATGAAGAGACGCTGGTTGCAGTTTGATGGAAAGCATCAAGCGTAAAACGGTGGAGTTCTGGATTAAAATTTTTTAGGTATATAGTATGCCCTCAGTATGTTTTTATTTTCAGGTACATCAGCCTTTACGACTTCGGCATTATACGGCATTCGACAGTACAGACCAATACTTCGACGATTATAAGAATGCTTCTATCTGCAGGAAGGTGGCAAATAAATGCTATTTGCCGGCTAATCGTCTGCTCCTGGAAATGATACGCAAATTTGAGGGCAGATTTAAGGTTGCATACAGCCTGACAGGAGTATTGCTTGAGCAATTACAGCACTATTCACCGGAAGTTATAAGCACTTTCGACGCCTTAACGGCAACCGGCTGTGTCGAGTATTTGGCTGAGACTTATTATCATAGCTTAAGTTTCCTATACTCACGCGATGAATTTATAGAGCAGGTAAAAGAGCATATCGAAACTATCGAGCATCTTTTTGGTCAAAGGCCGAGGGTATTTCGCAATACCGAGCTGATATATAATAATGATTTGGCTGAGCTTGTTGAATCTATGGGGTGTTTCGACGCAATAATAACCGAAGGGGCGGACCATATCTTAGGTTCACGAAGTCCAGATTTTATCTATCGTCCAAAAGGATGCGACAAGCTTAAGCTGCTGCTGAAAAACTATTCCCTCAGTGATGATATTGCCTTTAGGTTTTCCAACCGTTCCTGGCCGGAGTGGCCTCTGACAGCAGAAAAGTTCGCCCGCTGGGTTAATAAAGTTAATGGTAACGGCAACGTGGTAAATCTGTTTATGGATTACGAGACATTCGGCGAACATCAATGGATTGACACCGGAATATTCGATTTTGTACGGCACCTGCCGGAAGAGATTCTAAAGCATCCTGATAATGATTTCAGAACACCCGGCGAGGTGGTCCAAAGTTATGAGCCTGTCGATACGGTTGATGTACCAAACATTATAAGCTGGGCCGATACAGAACGAGACCTTTCCGCATGGCTGGGCAATCCTATGCAGTCTAACGCTATCCACGAGCTTTACAGGCTCGAAGGCAAGATAAAGCAAACCGGCGATGAAAAAATGATTACAGACTGGCGAAAATTGCAGTCGTCAGACCATTTCTATTACATGTGCACCAAGCACTTTGCGGATGGAGATGTGCATAAATATTTTAATCCGTATGATTCACCCTATGAATCGTATATAAACTTTATGAATGTGCTGGGTAATCTGCAGAATCGCTGTGTAAGGCCGGCCCTGGTAGATGCAAGCAAAATCGCAGATGAAGCTTCGATTGACAAAGACAGTACAAAACAGGGGCGATTGGGGGTGCGTGTTTTCCCACGCCAAAATGGTACAGATGCAAATGGCTCTTTTTCTCCGAACCGGACTTGTCCGACAAGCCGGAACCGCAAAATAAGGACCCGCAAGACAAATAAAGCATTCTGATTCGTTTTGCTCTTTCAAGGTGGCTCCGGTTCCTGGATTTACCGTTACAGCATTCAGGGAGTACGATTGTGTTAACTCTGCAAAAATCCAAGAACATAAGAATTGCATCCGTATCGACCCGTGACAAACCTATAGATGAGTTATTGACCAAAGAATGGCTGTTGACCAATGAATTCGGCAGCTATGCATCTTCAACGGTTATCGGCTGTAATACAAGAGGGTATCACGGCCTGCTTATCGGCTCACTGAATCCGCCCGTTAACAGGATAATGGCGCTGGCTAATTGCTTAGAGATGCTGATATCGCCCGCCGGAATATTTAACCTTTCAACCTTTGAATTTCCTGAAAAATTCGTACCGGCAGGTTTCAACTATATAAAACAATTCCATCAGGATACAGGGGTACATTTTGATTATGAATTAAACGTTGCACAACCTCAAGCT
>Ga0315551_10003198_pt1 | contig 11699 bp, 10 predicted proteins | sample SalMarSW160290MG_FD_203678 | JGI IMG/M metagenome (GOLD analysis project Ga0315551, IMG submission 203678) | Salt marsh sediment microbial communities from the Plum Island Ecosystem LTER, Massachusetts, United States - Salt Marsh Sediment SW1602-90 ... | reverse complement strand
CAATCCAGTTATAAGGAGACCATCAGCTCCGCTAGATTTGATATGAGTAACCTGAGGAGTGAAATCTTCGGTACCCCAATCATAGTTCTCGATGATAACCGGGGTCAGCCCCACTTCCCCCATATTCTCCTCGAAAACTCCCCTGCCTATCTGCCCATACACAATATTAAGGTATATATAGGCTATCTTAGTACAACCACGTTCAACCAAATTATCTACTAAAAGGGGAATTGACCCAATCTTCTGGTCACCTCCCGTAGTGAAATGCCACGGCTCCGCAGGTGAACCGGAGAGCATATCAGGGGAACTTGAGAATAAGACAACGTGTGCATTATTACATGTATCCACACATGCAAGGCTATCTTCTACAGATGTGTAGCCCATAGTAATGACAACCTTGTCCACATCAATCAGCCTCTTTGTGTTTTTTACAGCCTCTGCAGTGTCACTCTTGGAATCGTAAATGATTGCCTGCAACTGTCGACCGTTAACACCTCCGGCGGCATTGATTTTCTCCAGTTGCCATTCCGCGCCCTGTCTCAAAGGGATGCCAATGTATCCTACCATACCAGTCTGAGACAAATTAAAGCCCAGCTTATATGGCGCAAGCTCCACTGGTGGCGTGGTTGTTGGTTGGCCTGTTGTTGGGGGGGGTGTTGTTGTTTCCTCTGGTGTCGCCGGACAAGCACTGAACAGAACCATGGATACTGCCAATGTAACGGCGAGGAAAATCAAAAATATTCTGTTTTTCATCTATACACCTCCATAAAATTTATGTTTCCTAGTATTTTTTGCCTAAGTCTGTCTTCGGGTATCACCTCCTTATATCTTTGCGAAATTATATCCTTAGGTGCCATGCCTCTGTCAAATTTTCCTTACCATCACTCTACCCGCCCAGGTATGCGGAATAGATTCTAGGGTTTGCCATTACCTCCTCTCTGGTACCTTCTATAACTATCTCTCCCCTCTCCAAAACATAAACATAATCAGAAATTTTCAGTGCTGCCTTAGCATTTTGTTCGACTAATAATATAGCAAGCCCTTCTTGCTTACAGATCCGCTTCAGCGCATTCATCATTTCCATAACCAGGAGAGGCGATAATCCAAGTGAAGGTTCATCCAGAGCGAGGAGCTTGGGACTGGGGATGAGCGCACGCCCCACTGCTAACATCTGTTGCTCACCCCCGGACAGCGTTTCCGCCTTCTGGTTAAGTCTTTCTTTAAGGATGGGGAATATACTGAATACCATCTCCGATCGAGCGGAGAAAATTTTCCTTCTTTCTCTATTACTGATAGAATAAGAACCCAAAAGCAAATTATCGGACACGCTCAGCGGACCGAATAGTTCTCTTCCCTCCGGTACACTAGCAATTCCTTTTCTAATGATGTCATAGGGTGCCGAGCCTTTGATAGATTCTCCCCGGAAAAATATATTTCCATAACGGGGGCTTAGTATGCCAGTCAGGGTTTTCAAGAGCGTAGTCTTACCGGCACCGTTACTGCCTAAGAGAGCCACAATCTCTCTATTATTTACTGATAGAGTTACTTTATTTAAGGCTTGGGCCTCACCGTAGAAAGTGCAGACATCCTTGATATCTAATTCGCAATTATCCGCCTCTCCTCTCCCTCGGCCAGCTCTTACTGATTTAGTACCATCCAAGGTTAATCTTCCTCACCAAGATAAGCTTTAATTACCGCCTCATTTGATTTTACTTCATCCGGCGGGCCGTCTGCGATCTTATACCCTTGATTCAATACTAATACTCGTTCGGAGATAGACATCACAAAAGGCATATTATGCTCAACTATGAGTATAGTCAACCCCCTTGAAGATAGCTGGTGAATAAGCTCTACCACCTTCTCTACCTCATGGGCAGCCAATCCGCCTACCGGTTCGTCAAGCATAAGAAGTTTGGGCTTTATGCCCAGTGCCCGGGCTATTCCCAATAGCTTGCGCTCACCGAGCGGTAGGCTTGAGATTGAATGAAACTTCCTGTGTTCAAGGCCAACCATTTCCAGGTTTTCCATCGCTTCATCCTTGACCCGCTTTTCCTCTTCCAGTGCTGATGGTAGCCTTAAACCTACAGCGAACATACCATTACGGCTTCTACTATGGCATCCCACCATCGCATTTTCCAAAACTGTTAGACTGGGGAAGGGTTCGACGAACTGGAAAGTTCGGCCAATACCTAAGCCAGCAATCGTATGTGCTCGGAGCCCAGATATATTTCGACCTCGGAAATGAATTTCTCCACGCAGAGGCGGATACATACCTGTAACTACATTAATGAAGGTAGTTTTGCCGGCACCATTGGGACCAATGATTGACACTATACTTCCTTTGTCTAAACTAAAGGTCACATCACTGAGTGCCTTTATTCCACCGAAACTTCTACTTAGCTTGATGACATCAAAAAAGGAATGGTTTTTGTCCAGTTCCATATTAAGATGTTCGTTACTGCCCAAGGGAACTTCTGAGGTGCTCATAACTCCTTCTTCCTAAACGAAATAACTGTTCTACCCATCCAGCTAATCCGTGGGGCATGAAGATGAGTATCACGATAACTAATATCGCAAATAAAATAGCATCAATACTACCTGTCATGGTAGGGAAAATTTTGCCAAAAGACAAGTGTATTACTTCGCTCAGCCAGGTGAGTACAAAGCTACCAAGCAAAAGACCCCAGAGACTTCCTATTCCACCGATGACTATCATCAGTACAAGCTCAATGAGCAAGTCAAAGCTAAATAAAGTGGGAGCGACAAAACGGAGGTAAAAGCAGAAGATGCCACCAGCTAATGCCGATGTGACAGAGGTTAATACGAAAATTTGAAGTCTGTACATCGGGATATTTATGCCCATAGCTTCGCTTGCAACTTCGCTGTCGCGGAATGCTTTAATAGCACGGCCTACCCTGGAGTTCATAATATTAGAGAAAAACCACAGACACCCAATACATAGCGCCCAGGAGAGGAAATAAAAATGAAGATCGGTCTGGAATACAAAGCCACCTATTGAAAGAGGGGGGATACCCTTTAAACCAAAGGACCCACCGGTAATGTCTTCCAAATGAACAAAAACAATTTGTGCAATCATGAGAATACCCAAAGTAACACAAGCAAGGTACATACCTCGTAACCTCAGGACAGGGATACCTATCACAAATGATATCAAAGCCACAAAAGCACCACCAGCGATGATGCCCGCCCAAGCAGGTAGAATTCCTCTGGCTGCAAGTATGCCTGCGCAATATGCGCCAAGACCAAACCAGGTGGGCTGGGCTAGGGAGAACAATCCAGCCTGCCCCATTAGTACTCCCATCCCTATAGCTAATACCCCCCAAAGGGCTACAAAAACCATCGTACCCATGATGTAAGGACTGGGAGCTATAATAGCGAGGAGAATTACTGCTGCTATTATAGTTATCCAAGGAATATATGGCTTGAGTCTCTCACTGCGTTTCATAACTATACTTTCTACTTCCTCGGTGAAAAACTTATAGTTCTAGCTACTAGGAATACGATCATGATAATAAGAGTGAGGGCATCTTTCCAACCAGATGAAACAAAACCGGCAAAAAATCCCTCTGCTAAACCCAATCCCAGCCCGGCTATAACTGTCCCAGTCACACTCCATCCACCAGCTATAGCTGCGACCAGCCCTTTCAAGCCGATCATAGCGCCCATTCCATAGCCCGTGAACGTAAGCGGGGCAATCACAATGCCTGCAAGAGCACCTAAGCCACCAGCTAGGCCGAAACAAAAGATGTTTAAAGTACTAATCTTAATACCTACAAAGCGGGCTCCATCTGGGTTGATAGCGGTTGCCATTAGTGCCTTACCCAAAATGGTTCGATTAAGAAAAAAAGACAAACCAATAGTTATTATTATTAATATACCTACTACGAAGATGACTTGGGAAGTAACGCTAGCCCCTAGAAAGCGAATCGGCTCACTAGCAATGAATGGCTTTATGGTGTGCGGATTGGTACCTAGGGTGAGAAGGACTACCCCTCTGATCACCGATGCTGCAGCGAAAGTGATCACCATATACGTTATTTCCGAAGGGTACCTTACAGGACGGATAGCCAGTCTCTCTACTATAATCCCTATAAAAACCGTACAAACTATAGCGAGAATAATTGCTGGGGCTAGCCCTAGCCCTGGCACTAAGCCGAGAAATACCCAAGTAAGCATACTACCCAGCATCACGAACTCACCGGTGGTGAAATTTAGAATCCGGGTAACAAGGAATACTATGCTCCAGCATATCCCGACTATAGCGTAAATACTGCCGCTGGTTATCCCTGAGATAGCATATTGAGTAATTTCCGACAGAATTGACACTTTACAGAGCTACTTCCACAAATCGCTTCTCTGGATTAGTCAGATGCCTACACTCGCACAAATATAGAATACTATAACATTATCCCTTACCTCGTCAAGTATCCAAGTATCAATAAAGCTTGACAACGATATGGGGATGCATTAGCATTTTCCCCGAATAATTGATAACCTCTAGAAACGCTGAGGGATTGTATAAAGCAGACGCCAGGGTTGCTATAAAACGAGCATCACTGAAGTATGGCCAAAGTTGGATGATTTTCGCTATCCCACCGCCAAGGAGACTGCGATATCTTATGTTGAAACTAGGGCTGTTTTTGTCGCCTGGTGGCACATGGTTTATAAATGGGACCCCGGGGTTTTTATTTACTGAAAGGCCTCTGAAGTGTAGCGCTTGAAAATGTGATAATGGAGATAGAAGATATGGTCTCGGCAGAAGCCGTATGAAAGAGAGGTTAAAAAATGGTTTCAAAAAAAAGAACTGAAGAGATATTGAACGGGCTTAGCGACGCGGTGGTTACATATAAGAAGGACGAAGCTTCGCAGTGGGCCAAGATTGCGCTAGATGAAGACATAGACCCCCTCACTGCGATAATGGATGGTTTAGCTAAGGGGATGTCAGAGGTAGGTGAACTATATAAGAAATATGAGTACTTTCTTCCCGAGCTTATTGTCTGTTCCAACGCAATGTATGAGGGGCTAAACATTTTGCTGCCGCACGTCAAAGGTAAAAAAACTGGGATGAAAGGACAAATAGTTATTGGCACTGTTGAGGGTGACAACCATGACATAGGTAAAAACATTGTTAAGATGATGTTGGAAGGTTCTGGTTGGATCGTGCATGATTTAGGAGCCGATGTAAAAATCGAGAAGTTTGTCGAGGAGCAAAAAAGAATCAATGCTGATATCGTGGCAATCTCTGCTATGACATCGTGCACCATGTTGGGTATGCCAAAGGTCATAGAGATGGTCAAAGCCCAGAATCCTACAGTGCCCTGCATGGTTGGTGGTGCACTTATGAGTCGGCATATTGCAGACATCTATGGCGCTGAAGGATTTGCTGAGAGTGCTGCTGGGGCGGATGCGGAAGCTACCAGAATCCTGAGAGACGTGCGAGTAAAAAAGCCTACAAAATAGGCAAAGGAGAGCGAGATGAAATACGAGGGTTTAAGACCGGACAGAATGACCCAGCAGGAGCGAATGATTGCGCTGTTCGAAGGTAAGCCAATGGACCGAATTCCGGTTATGCTCTTCTATGGTGGTAGTTTTTTCTTTAGGAACGCTGGCATCCGTAATTTCTTCCCAGAACCGAAGGTTGCTTTGGAGGCACAATTGTTAGGCTTGGAGATGTATAGGATTGACGGCCAGCCAGGTTATGGTTGGGCTGAACGTAACGTCTGGGTCTTTGGTGGAGAGTATAAACCGTCTACCTCTGACTATCAGCAAACCCTATTGGTATCTCGTTATCCGGTACAGTCTGAGGAAGATGCGTGGAATCTGAAATTGCCTGATGTGAAGACGTCGGAATTCTTTGTTAAATTAATGGAATTCTGCAGGTTGCTGGAAGACCGTGGGTTCACAGTTCAGTGTCTTGAGAATGAGCCGTTTCATCTAGCCTGTACCACTACGGGGGTACCGAGGTTCTTTCAGTGGATGAAAGAGAAACCCGAGATTTGTCACCACCTTCTACGGTTAGCCGTTGAACATGCCGTAAATGTTGCGCAATATTGGGTTGATACGTTTGGTAAGGACCGTGTCATGTGGGCTACAGACGATGGCATCTCCTCGGAACAACACATATCGATTAAGCAATTTGAGGAATTTGCTTTTCCCTATTCAAAGGAAATGCACGAGAGGATATTGGCGTTGGGCGTCCTTCCACACATCTTTTCTCACCTTTGTGGTGCACAACTTTCGAGACTGCCATATTGCCGGCAAATACCTTACGGCGGAGCAGGCCTAATCAACATTGGTGAGCTCACAGACCTAAGCAAGGCCATAGAGGCTATAGGAGATATTCATATCATTTTAGGAAATGTAAGTTCGAAGAATCTTTTGCATGGCACGCCTGAGGAGGTTTACGAGGAAACTAGACAGTGTATTGAGATAGGGAAAAAATCTCCCCGGGGTTTTATCCTCATGCCAAGTTGTGAAGTACCACCCATGACGCCTCCAGCCAACTTATGGGCTATGCGGAAGGCTGTCAATGATTTTGGCTGGTATGACTAGTAGCTTAACCTGGTAGTTTAATTGTAAACTAAGGGCTGACAAGCTAAGTACGAGAAATTATCTTTACCGCTGCTTATTTTGTGGCAATAGCTTTAATCGCTAATAACTATTGTGTTCATGAATTACACGGCTCACATAAACACTCATTGCTTTTGTTAAATAGCAGAAAGATAAACACAACGGGGTAAGACATGCAATCCATTGACCGAGTAACTGCATTGCTACAAGGGAAGTTAATTGACCGGATCCCTGTATGGCCCATTGTTTACGAGTATTGCGCTAAAGATGCTGGTTACCCTTTAACAAGCATTTACAGTAGCGCTGAAAAAAGCTTCCGGTCCCAAATGTTGACAAGAGAGAAGTACGGATACGATGGCTGGCCCCAGTATGCCTATACTTCCTATGGGGCATGGGAATTTGGAGAGTCGACGAGATTTACAACTGCTCCAGGAGAGCAGGCTCCGATGTTTGTGTGTCAGCCTATTGAATCGGAGGAGGAAGTGGAAACTCTAAAGCTACCTGATGTTCAAACAGCGGGCATGTTTCCAGTGGCTATAGAATTCTCTAAGCTACAAAGGAGTTCCGGCTTACCTGCTACCATCACTTTAGGAGGAGTATTCACGCTCGCGGCAAACATCTGTGCCTTAGATAAATTATGCTATTGGTTAGTAAAAAGACCTAAACTCATCCACAAAATCCTAAGATTAGCCACTGACTACCTTGTGAATGTAGTGCAATATTGGGTTGATTCGTTTGGTGCAGAAAATACGATTGTTTGGATACAGGAGCCGGTAGCGGCTAACAATGTCATCTCACCAAGTAAGTTTCAACAGTTTGTACTTCCATACCAAAAAGACGCCAATGAAAAGATACTGGCCACTGGGATCAAACATATCATTTGTCATATTTGTGGGCCACATAGCTTAAACCTGCCGTATTGGGCACAAATCCCCCTTGGTGACCCGGGAATTGCTACTTTTGGACATGAGGTGAGACTTACCGCGGCAATAAAGCATTTGGGTGACCAATGTATTATTGCTGGCAACATTAATCCATATGTCATTGAGACCGGGACACCTGAACAAGTTTATGGACTGTGCAGACAGTGTATTGAGGAAGCAAAATATGCTCCTAGAGGTTTCATACTAATGAGTGGCTGTGAGGTAACACCCATGTCACCTCCGTATAATCTTTACGAGATGGTAAAGGCAGTTAACGATCTCGGCTGGTATTAAACGTCACTAACTTGTTCAAGATTGGTTATCTATTATGTGTTAAAAAGCGAGATGCCCGTTATCGTAGACTTTTGGGCACCATGGTGTGGCCCATGCCGGATGATTGCCCCAATAACTGAAAAGCTGGCAGAGGAATATCAGGGTCAGGTCAAGTTCTGCAAGTTGAATGTAGATGAGAATCGTCTGGCGGCGGAAAAGTACCAGGTTATGAGCATACCGTTATTACTATTTTTCAGAGGTGGTGAGGTAATCGGAAAAATTGTCGGGGCAGTTCCTGAATCTGCGGTTCGGTCAAAAATAGAGGCGATACTTTGATACCAACAGGCTCTATTCGGGCTGGCAATCGCAGTATAGGACAGTTTAGCTGACGGTTTCGCTATATAAAGTTGTGCCGTCAATTCCCTCTATCAAACAAAAGGGCTGTTGCCTGGAAATTATTCCTCGAACAGCTGTTTGTACTCTCCGTACCCTTCATCGTCCAGCTTTTCCCTCGGAATGAAGCGCAGGGCGGCGGAGTTTATGCAGTAACGTTTTCCTGTTGGAGGCGGGCCATCGTCAAATACGTGGCCAAGGTGGGAATCAGCATATTTACTCCTTACCTCAATCCTGTTCATCCCATAGCTTCTATCCTCTATTTCTACTGTATTGTCGGCTTCAAGAGGCTTGGTGAAGCTGGGCCACCCTGTACCTGACTCGAACTTATCTATGGAACTAAAAAGAGGTTCGCCAGAGACCACATCAACATAGATGCCTGCTTCCTTGTTATCCCAGTATTCATTGTGGAAGGGGGGCTCGGTACCGTTCTGCTGGGTGACCTCATACTGCAGCGGAGTTAATATTGCTCTTAGCTCTTCATCGGTGGGCTTTTGATAATCCTCGTAACTGTTATCTTTTACCGGCCATGTCTCTTTCAGGTAATCTGCTCTGCCCGAGTTATGTTTATAGTATTCGTATCTATCCGGACTTTTCTGGTAGTAATCCTGGTGGTAGTCCTCAGCCGGATAGAACTCCTGGTAAGACAGGATTTCGGTCACGATGGGTTTATCATACCTGCCGGATTCTTCGAGTCTACACCTGGACTCCTCAGCCAGCTCCTTCTGCCGCTGGTTATGATAGAAAATTGCGGTCCGGTACTGTGTTCCCCTGTCCACAAACTGACCGCCTGCATCGGTAGGGTCGATTTGCCTCCAGTAGACCTCAAGCAGTTCCTCATAAGTTATCCTCTCGGGGTCATACCTGATTTGAATAGCTTCGTAATGCCCTGTTTTCCCGGATGAAACTTCTGCGTAGGTTGGGTTTTTAGTGTCTCCTCCTGTATAACCGACTATTACTTCATGCACACCATCCAGATTTTCAAAAGGCGGCTCCATACACCAGAAGCACCCTCCTGCAAAGGTGGCATACTCCAGCCCTTCGTGAGCACCGTTTTCCATTGGTGAATCCTCCGACATATTTACACAAGCCGCAATTATCATCATCGCGGCCAGTAAAACAACCATAATAGCAAATCTTATTTTCATCGCCTGTATTTAATCCCTATATTTATAATCATCAAATGGGGCGGAGCGGCTCAGCTGGCAGCACATGCTAGCCTACTTCTTTCCCTGCGCTAGGTATTTCTCCGGGTCCTGGTCGAAGGCCTTCTTGCAGCCCATAGCGCAGAAGTAATATTTCTTGCCCTTGTACTCTGAGGTTGCCGCTGCCTTCTTCTCATCAACGGTCATCTTGCATACCGGGTCAATAGCCATTGGAGCACCTCCTTCATATTTTTAGAGTCGCTGGTTTAAATCCTCTCAGGCGGAGTGAGTTAAGCACCACAGTGATAGAGCTGGCAGCCATGGCCGCCGCGGCCAGGATTGGGTTGAGGAAGCCGTAATCACCCAGGACAAAATGGAGTCCCGAGGGAACACCGGTGTTGCCGAAGGCCAGGTAAAGTATCCCGGCCGCTATCGGGATGAGGGCGGTATTATAGGCAAAAGCCCAGAAGAGGTTCTGCCTAATTGTTCTTATAGTGCGTTTACTTAAAGATATGGCGGTAACAATGCCGCTCAGGTCACCGCTAATCAGGGTAATATCCCCGGTTTCCATAGCTATATCGGTGCCGGTGCCGATGGCAATGCCCACATCCGCCTGGGCCAGGGCTGGGGCATCGTTTATCCCGTCACCCACCATGGCCACCACCTTGCCTTCTTCTTGCAGCTTTTTAACCTCCTCAGCCTTATGCTCGGGGAGTACCTCGGCAACTACCCGGTCAATGCCCACCTCCTGAGCAATAGCCTCGGCGGTGCGCCGATTATCTCCGGTGAGCATAACCGCCTCGATGCCCATCTTGTGCAGCTCAGCCAGTGCCTCTCTGGCGTTGGGCTTAAGGGTGTCAGCCAGGGCGATGATTCCCGTTAGCTGGCTATCTATGCCCAAAAACATCACCGTTTTGCCCTTTTCCCAGAGGTGTTCGGCTTCATTCTCCAGTCCGTTCAGGGAAAGGCCCCGGTCTTTTATCAACTTGAGGTTACCCAGCAGGACCTGTTTATCTTTGACTGAAGCCTCAACGCCATGTCCCGGGATGGCCTTAAAATCTGAGGCAGTAGATACCTCCAGCTTCCTCTCTGATGCCGCCCTGACTATAGCCTCACCCAGCGGGTGTTCCGAGCCTCGCTCAGCCGAGGCTGCCAGCTGGAGGACCTCGTCCTGGGATGAAGGGGAAACGGCGATTATATCGGTTACCTCAGGCTTACCCCGGGTCAGGGTGCCGGTCTTATCCAGCAGCACGGTGTTTATCTGGTGAGACCTCTCCAGCGCCTCGGCACTCCTGATGAGGACACCGTGTTCGGCTCCTTTACCGGTGCCGACCATAATGGCGGTTGGGGTCGCCAACCCTAGGGCGCAGGGACAGGCGATAATGAGCACGGCGATAAAGTTGAGCAGGGCAAGGGTGAGAGCTGGCGCCGGTCCAACAAAGTACCAGATTATGAAGGTTATGATGGCAATGCTGATGACTATGGGCACAAAATAGCTGGCGATAATATCGGCCAGGCGCTGAATAGGGGCTTTGCTTCCCTGGGCTTCCTCAACCAAACCGATGATTTGAGCTAGGGTGGTATCCTTGCCCACCTTGGTCGCCTCGAACTCGAAGCTGCCCATCTTATTAATGGTGGCGCCGATAACCTCATCGTCTGCCTTTTTCTCCACCGGGATGCTCTCCCCGGTAATCATCGATTCATCAATAGCCGAGTAACCCTTGCGGATAATGCCGTCAACGGGCACTCGCTCCCCCGGTCGCACCAGAATAAGGTCGCCAACCTGGACATCGTCAACCAAGATCTCTGTCTCCTTGCCGTCACGGACCACCAGAGCCGTTCTGGGCTGCATACCCACCAACTTCTTGATTGCTTCCGAGGTCTGGCCTCTGGCCCTGGCCTCCAGAAAACGACCGAGCAGGATTAAAGCAATGATCATGGCCGCGGTGTCAAAATAGACGTCGGCGCCACGTCCGGTAGCGGCAAAAAGAGCGGGGAAAAGAACGGCGACAACGCTGTAGAAGTAGGCGGCTGAGGTGCCCACCGCCACCAGTGTGTTCATATCGGCAGTTCGGTGCCTGAGCGCCCCCCACGCCCCCCGGTAGAACCTCAAGCCCGCCCAGAACTGCACCGGCGTGGCTAAAGCCCAGAGCAGATACAACTTGCCGGCAAAAGAGGGGCTCCAGGGGAGACTGAGAGCGAGAATAGTTAGGCCGAGGACGGCCGCCAGGATGAAGCGGTTTCTTATGTTTCTAATCTCTCGCTGAGCAGCGGTGGTGACATCTTCCAGTGTCTCTGCCTCTGAGCCCAGTTCATAGCCAGCCTCTTTCACCGCCCATTGCAGGCTGGCTATTTCCGTCCCTTCAATATACTC
>Ga0315551_10003195_pt1 | contig 11700 bp, 16 predicted proteins | sample SalMarSW160290MG_FD_203678 | JGI IMG/M metagenome (GOLD analysis project Ga0315551, IMG submission 203678) | Salt marsh sediment microbial communities from the Plum Island Ecosystem LTER, Massachusetts, United States - Salt Marsh Sediment SW1602-90 ... | reverse complement strand
GTGAGCTAAGGTGAAGATGGTTTCGACAAAGTTGCGGCCATGTTTCCCGTAGAGCCATTGGGTCCTGACGATGAGGTAATCGTCCAATAACTCCTCAATATAGCGCTCCCCCATCAGTTTACTCTCGCCGTATATATTGAGGGGATTGGGAGAATCATCCTCACGGTACGGCCGCTTTCGGTCTCCATCAAAAATGTAATCGGTGCTGACGTAGACCAGCTTAGCTCCGACGTCCCGACACCCCTTCGCCACATTTTTTGACCCTTCTCCGTTAACGGCTAAGGCCTTGTGTATCTTCTTCTCACACCCATCGACATCGGTATATCCCGCCGCATTGACTACCACAGCCGGCGAGAGCTCTTTGATGGCCTTGCGCGTCACTCCCTGACGGGTGATGTCCACGTTCCCCACATCCCACCCGACCACATCATTCCCGTCGGCAAAGACCGTGAGGAGATCATGACCGAGCATCCCCTGCGCACCAAGAATCAAGACCTTTTTCATAGCCTCCTCATCAGGATCACGGAAAAAGTAAAAAAATGATAAACAAAACCGTCCTAAAAAGCAATGTTTCACGCAGTGTTCGATCGTCTCCCCTGTGGGAGAGTAGAGCGACGCATGAACGCGGGGCCCTGCCTCCATGCGACCCCTCGATCCACGATGTATCTCTGTCTCGAACGCCCTTACTCGTCACACCAGGAACCATACCGCTCCCGCAAAATCCGGTGTAAAATCTTGCCGGTACCGGTGCGCGGCATCGCTTCGTCCTCGATAAAGTCCACGGACTTGGGGCGTTTGTACCCGGCGATCCGTCCCTTGCAGAACTCCATAATTTCCTGGGCCAATTGATCGCTCGATTCGTAGCCATCGTGCAAAACCACCACCGCTTTGAGCGCCTCACCCCATTGTGCATCGGGCACCCCGATGACGGCAACATCCTTGATCGCTTCATGCATTCCCACACAATTTTCCACCTCGGAGGGATAGACGTTCTCGCCCCCCGTAATAATCATATTGGCCTTCCGGTCAACGAGATAGTAATATCCGTCCTCATCCCTTCTGCACATGTCGCCGGCGGAAAACCACTCCCCCCGGAAGACCTCTCTGGTCTTTTCAGGCTCCTTCCAATATTCGGTAAAGACCTGGGGCGTACGGGAATAAAGCTCACCGACCGCACCGTCAGGGACCTCGTTCCCCTCCTCGTCCAAGATCTTTATCCGGTCAATCCCGAAGATTTCCTTGCCGATGGAACCAAGTTTTTTAAACTGATCCTCGGGACGCAACAGCGTCACCAGACCCGCCTCTGTCGATCCATAGGCCTCCCAGAGCCCGGCATTGCGGAAGTATTCCATGATGGCCACTTTGAGATCCTTCCGAGCAGGCGCCGAGGAAATGAGCAATTGTCTGATGGTGCTCACATCATATTTCTGTTTTACCTCCTCAGGGAGGGCCAACATCATGATGTAGTGGGTGGGGACCAGGGAGGTAAAGGTGATGTGATATTCGGAAAAGGTCTTCAATATATCCTCGGGATCAAACGTGGCCATGTTATAGACCATCACCGGCGCACCGACCGTGGTATAAGGGCCGAAATAGAAGATGGAGTTGACGTGGCACATAGGCATCACCAACAAGGCCTTGTCCATGGGGAACACCGCCATGTTGGCTATATCTAGAAAGTACTCGGCGATATAGCTCTCGTGGTTTCTGACCACCCCTTTGGGTCTGCCGGTCGTGCCGGACGTATACATGAAGGTCCACGCGTCGTTCCCCTCCACTTTGACATCGGGTTCTTCGGGTGATGCGCTGACCAATAAATCTTCGTATGATACATAGCCCTCAGGGGTCTCACCATCTCCGAGATAGATGTAGTTCTCTGTGGGAATAGGAAGGTTATGACGGATGCGGTTGACGGCCTCGACAAAAGGCGCCTCTACGATGACCGCCGTGCTCTCCGAGTGGGTGATGATATATTCAAAGTCAGGGGGGGTGAGACGGAACATGAGGGGGACCATGATCTGACCCCCTTTGGCACAGGAGACATAGATGTCCAGCCACTCCACCCGGTTGTAGGAAAGGATGGCAAACCGATTCTGATATCCAACCCCCCGGTCCGTCAAGGCGTTGGCGAGCCGACAGCTCCTCTCGTTCCACTCCTTGAAAGAAAAACTCTTGTGCTTATCCTGACAGCCGAGTTTGTCGGGATAGTTGATGGCGTTCATCTTCAAGACGGTCCCCATATGCATCCATCGGTTCTCCCTCATGCCGGATCTCCTGCTTTCCCTCTGTGGATCACGGAATTTTTTTCAAGAGTCGAAAACAAGATTGTCTTTCCCACTATCTTTTGGCGATGATCGACAATGTTCCCGGTTATCATCGCCCTCTTTCCCCTCTGAGGAACCTTCGTGGCTAGTGTATACCCTCAACCTGCCCTGTCAAGACCACTAGCGGGGGGAAATAAACAAGGATAATTATCCAGCAATGATAGCACTCCCCGCGCTCAAGAAACATGAAGACGATTATAACGATAAAGGGGGCGTTTGACAAACCCACGGTTAGATTCGATAATACTACTATACAATCGACCGAGGAGGAAAAACCACTATGGAAGATCATCACGTGATTATCATCGGCGGGGGGCCGGCGGGGTTGACAGCGGGCATCTATGCCTCCCGGGGCCATCTCAAGACCATCCTCCTGGAGTCCATGATCCCCAGCGGGCAGGCCTATATGGCGGAAAAGATTGAGAACTACCCCGGTTTCCCCGACGGCGTCTCGGGGAGGGAGCTGATCGAGCGGTTTACACAACAGGCAAGCCGGTTCGGTCTGGATATTCAGCAGTTCACCGCTGTGGACAAGGTGGAAGTGACAAACGAGAAAAGGACGGTCAGCGCTGGCGATAAAAAATTCTCGGCTCCGGCCCTTATCATAGCCACGGGCGCCAAGTGGAATCAATTAGGGATCCCTGGAGAAGAGGAATTTTCCGGCAAGGGCATCTCTTATTGTGCCACCTGTGACGGTGCCTTTTTCAAAGATCAAGAGGTAGCGGTAGTGGGTGGCGGCGATACCGCAATCGAAGATGCCCTGTACCTCAGCAGGCTCACCCGCAAGGTATACGTGATACACCGTCGCGATCAGCTCAGGGCACAAAAGATCCTCCAGCGCAAGGCCTTGGAGGAACCAACCATCGAGTTTATCTGGGATACCGTGGTCAGAGAGATCCGGGGAGAAGATACGGTAAAGACCCTTCTGCTGGAAAACGTCAAGGACGCCACACAAACAGAGGTGGCCGTCAACGGGGTCTTTATCGCCGTGGGCCAGAGGCCGAATACCGATTTTGTCCAAGGCCTGATCGAGCTGGACGACAAGGGATATATCATCACCGACCAAAACTGCGCCACCACCGTAGCCGGCATATTCGCAGCCGGCGATGTGCGGCAGAAAAGCTTGAGACAGATCTCCACCGCTGTGGGCGACGGCGCCCTCGCCGCCTCTACAGCTGAGCGATATATCGAGGAAAAACTATGAGGTAACCGCTTTTATGGAAGGTGAAAAAGATTCTCTCAATATCATACTCGACAGCATTGCCGATGGGGTCTTCACCGTGGACAAAGAGTGGCGCATCACCTCCTTCAACAAATCGGCTGAGCGAATAACGGGTTTCTCACGGGCGGAGGCCATCGGTCAATATTGTTATGAGATATTCCGCACCAACGTCTGCCTGGAGCGATGCGCCCTGCGGGAAACAATGGAGACAAAACAGAACATCATCAACAAGGAATTGAACATCCTCGATAAATACAACCAGGAGATCCCGGTGAGCATCAGCACCGCCGTATTACGGGACAAAAAAGGTAAGATTATCGGCGGGGTGGAGATCTTCCGCGATCTTTCCTTGATCAAGGAGTTGGACCGTGAGATCCATGCAAAGTATTCCTTCCACGACATCATCAGCAAACACCCTGCCATGATAAATTTATTCCGCATCCTCCCTGATATCGCGCGCAGCGAGGCCATCGTCCTCATCCAAGGTAAGAGTGGCACGGGAAAAGAGCTCTTTGCCCACGCCATCCACAACCTGAGCCCCCGGAGAGAGGGGCCCCTCATAATAGTGAACTGTGCGGCCCTCCCTGAGACCCTCCTCGAATCCGAGCTCTTCGGTTACCGCAAGGGGGCCTTTACCGACGCCAAGCAGGATAAACCGGGAAGATTTCAGTTGGCCGAGGGAGGCTCCATATTCCTGGACGAGATCGGTGACATCCCCCCTGCCGTTCAAGCAAAGCTGCTGCGGGTGGTGGAGAGCAGAGAATTTGAACCCCTGGGAGGGACCACACCAGTCAAGGCCGATGTACGGATCATCGCGGCCACCAACAGGGACCTCCAAAGGCTCGTCGGCAAAGGTCAATTCAGGGATGACCTTTACTACCGCCTCAATGTGATGCGGATCGATCTGCCTCCCCTGAGGGAACGGGGGGGGGACCTCCCCCTGCTCATCGATCACTTCATCCGCAAGTTCAACCGGAAGATGGGAAAGGAGATTCAGGGAGTCTCTGAAGAGGCCATGAACGCCCTCATGAATCACCCCTACCCCGGAAACGTCAGGGAATTGGAAAACATCATCGAACACGCCTTCATCCTCTGCAAGGGAAGCTACGTACTCAAGGAACACCTTCCCCCTTACCTCCATGACCACAAGGCCCCAGTCGCGGAGAAAAAATCCATCCGGAAACTGGAGGAGGAACACATCATCCACACCCTCCAAACGTGCGGTGACAACCTGACCAAGGCCGCCAAGGAACTGGGGATACATAGAACCACGCTATGGCGTAAACTGAGAAAAATGGGCATTTTATAGTTGCATATTGCAATATTGTTGCATTCCCTTCTGTTTTCTAATAACATATTGCATTTCAATAAGATAGAAAAATGGTTATTGCATTACGCAGCAACCCATACTCTGCTCCTTCGGGTAGCGAGAAAAATTATTTTATAAATTCAAGTAGTTAAAAATAGATAACAATCGGCACAAAAAATGCTTTACATTACATAAATGAAAGTCGCCATCCCCCTCAACGGTGATCGTATCGCCCCTCGGCTCCCTCTTGCAAAAGAGGTGATGATAATCGAGGTGCGGGGGAGACGGGAGGAGCAGCGAGAAAAGGTGAATATCTCTCTGCTCCATCCTATGGAAATCCCGGATTTCCTTGCCTCCCAAGGGGTAACAAAGGTTATCGCCGGGGGGGTAGACTGGCATCTGCAGGAGATGTTGAGGTTGAACAACATAAACGTCATCTGGGGTATTATGGGGGATGTGGATGAAGTCCTGGCGTTCTACCTCAGGAAGGGCCTGCAAGAGGGAATGGGCCCCTGTCCTCCTATGAGGAGAAGAAGGCGTTTTCGCGGTCTTCGCGCTTAATAACGAAAGGAGGTGTTTTGTATGCCGTGGGGAAATGGAACAGGTCCAGCAGGACTCGGTCCTATGACCGGTAGGGCAGCAGGTTATTGTGCCGGCTATTCCGTCCCTGGCTATGCCAACCCCTATGCCCGCGGCCGGGGCAGAGGAGGAGGTCGTGGTATGGGTAGAGGCATGGGCCGCGGCTGGGGCAGAGGTGGGGGATTCTGGGGCCGGGGTCGTGGTCGTGGTCTCCGCCGTGGATATGCCCCCTATGGACCTTATGGCTATTCACCCTATTGATGCATTACAGGGTTGAACGATATGGGGCCACGGTACGGATAACGGAGTCCTTATGAAGAATATAAAATAACTAACAAAGTACGGATATTAAAAAACAGCGTGGAAAACATCAAAAACGCTGGAAGAGCTTAACAAAAAGGAGGTACATATGCCGAATGGATTTGGCAGAGGGAGAGGCATGGGACGCGGTTTTAGAGGGGGTATGGGCTTCGGCTTCCGTGGCAGTTCTCCTCCCTGGCCTTACGTGGGTATAGGGAGAGGGGGATTGCCACGATGTGGCTACTTTCTCAATGAAGCTGGGGCCCCTACTACCTGGCCATATCAGCAGACCCCGTATCCCTTCTATGGAGAAACACCATTAACTCCTGGCGCACCATTTGGCCCGCACATGACAAAGGAAAAAGAGCTTGATTTTCTCAGAGGGCAAGCCGAGGCAATAAAGGGGCAGCTGGAACAGATCGAGGCCAGAATGCGCGAGATGGAGACCGAAGAATAAGATATCGTCACTGCTTGCTTCTTAGCAGGAACTCAATGTTATTGAGAACCAGGCCCAGGTATTGAGAGGACGACAACTAGCTGAGATGCAACGCCGCACCGAGGAAACGAAAAAGAAAGAGAAGTAAAAGACCAGCATGTCTTGAAAAAGGGATACGGATGACCCCGAAAGATTACTATCGGATACTTGGAGTCAGTAGAGATGCCGAAACCGAGGCTATCAGGAAGGCCTTCCGCCATCAAGCCCTGCGCTATCATCCTGATCACAACCCCGGCAATTCGAAAAGGGCCGAGGAAAAATTTAAGGAGATCAATGAGGCTTACGAGGTGCTCGGCGATGAGCAAACGAGGCTGCACTACGACCGCTCGATAGGCTGGTCAGGCTCCCCGTGGAAGACAATGGCGGCTGAGGACATATTTGAGGATACCTTCATGCATAGCAGAAACCTCGACTGGATAAAAGAAATAATGAAAAAGTTCACTGAGCTAGATCCTAGTTTCAGGGCCTTTAGCCATCGGAGGTCATGGGGTTGTAAACGGCAGCGGGGATGGCGGTGTCGCCGAGAACAGTGGTAGGAATAAAACAGAGGAATTAATCAAAAAATTATACCGTAACATGGAACGAGAATTAAAGAAGAAAATAGAAGGCGTGTTGGCCAAGACAAGGCCAAGTCTCGGCGGGGCCGATATTCGACTCGTGGATATCACCGAGGGAATAGTATCCGTAGAGTATTATAGACCGCTGTCAAATCCTTCTGCCTGTCACCTGGACAGGACCCAGATAACAAAGGATATAATCATCGAGGTACTTGAAGATCAGCTCAGCAAAGTGGTACCTGGTTTCAAGGCGGTAACGCTCGTGGGGAAGGACTAAACGGTTAATGTGCAACTGGTCCGGATGTAATCACGATACTAACTACGGCTATTGAAAAATTAGTAGACATCACAAAGCCTGGAAGTTATAACTTTCTGCTTGTTGATTTTTGATAGTTGAATACTTATCTTGAACTAAGGGAAGATAGTATGCCTTACAAACTACTCATGTTTACCTGTTATGGAGGATGTGCAACAGGCGTCGCGGCATCGAAGGCCTGCATCAGGCTGTGGGAGGAGAACCCGGATGAGGTGAAAATCGGATGCCTTCCGGCTGTAATAGTGCCAGGGAAACTCAGTGAAATTATGAAATCGGAGAAACGAATCCTGATCGATGCCTGTGGCGTGCGATGTGGAGGCAAGCTTATTGAGAGAGAGGGAATGCCAGTAGATCGTTACATCGAACTCACCTCGGAACTTGGTCTGAGGAAGGCAAAGGAGTTACCCTCAAAAGAACTGGAAGAAACAGTTTACAAAACTATTCGGAAGGAAGCAAAGGCCCTGCTAGGAAAAGACTCGTTGGGGAGGAGATAGTATGAGCATGGTAATAGAAGTCACGGATCAAAATTTTGAGGAGGAGGTTCTAAACTCAGATCTTCCCACGGAGGTCGATTTCTGGGCACCGTGGTGTGGTCCCTGTATGATGGTTTCACCGATATATGATAAACTTGCAGGAGAATACGACGGCAGCTTTAAGTTTTGCAAAATAAATGTGGATGAGAATCCCCAAACGGCTATGGAATACCAGATCAGGAGCATACCGATGCAGATGTTTTTCGTTAAAGGCCAAAAGGTTGACCACATCCTCGGCTCGGTTCCTGAGGACATGATACGGACGAAGGTGGAGGAAATCATCAAAAAGTTTCCTCCAGATAAAAAGGAACGCCGGTAAAGGGAGCAAGAAAGGCCAGAGTGACAAACACTCGCGCACAAAACATCAAGAAGATATATGAGTTGTTGCCGAAACTCAATTGTGGCCTTTGCGGATTCGAAAATTGTGGACAATTTGCGAAGGCAGTAGCGGAGAAGATTGCATCACCGTTTGGTTGCAGGCAGAATCCGTGGTTAGGGTACAGACTAAGCGAAATCATGGGGGCAAAAGTACCAGCGTATGGTTATGGATTCCGACCTGGCTTTTATGCTGCACCAGACATAGCCCCGTCCCCACAAGCCTTAAGAGAAGAGGTATATGAGCTATCTCAAAAAGTGGATGATATCGTGGCCAGGATTGAGGCCCTGAGAGCGAAGATAGTTGATATATAGTGTGTGAAGGAGGGATGGGTTTATGCCTTTCCAAAAGGAAAGAGCAGATGGAGATATTTTCAAGAGTTTTCATTTTAAATAAAAGGAGGTGTTCGCAATGCCGAGAGGAGATGGAACAGGTCCAGCAGGATTCGGACCCATGACTGGAAGGGCGGCAGGTTACTGTGCCGGGTATTCCGCCCCTGGTTACGCCAATCCCTATGGCCGCGGCTGGGGCGGTGGAGGAGGCCGTGGCTGGGGAAGAGGTCGAGGCCGCGGTTGGGGTTCTGGCTGGGGATATGAGCCGTATGGGTATGCACCCCCTGCCGCTCCGTGGGGGCCACCAGGAACCTTTGCCCCATGGGGACAGGCCCCCAGCAAGGAACAGGAGACCGAGTTTCTCAAAGACCAACAAGGATTCCTCAAGCAGCAAATGGAGGAAATCGACAAACGGCTCCAAGAACTCGCTGCTGAGGAGAAAAAGTAAGAAAGTAAGGGGGAGGGGACTTACCCTCCCTACCCCCTTGCCAATCGTACCGTGAATTACTATATATTCAATACAGGTATGATAAAGAGTTGACATGTGGGTCATTGTTAGTACTATCTGTATGTCGAGTAAACATATACTCTACTATGAGTAGTTTTCCATTGGGGAATGGGAAGATTATCCCAACCAAAGAAACGAGGGTCATAGCTGGGCTGTTCGCCCTCAACACAAAGTATGGATGATGAACGGCAGATAAAGGAAAAAGATGAGCACACAACAAGAGCAAGAGGCACACGCTGCAGACGAGAGGAAAACGGAAGAGCAAGAACGAGATAAACGAGTAGCTCAGAACCTTGGAAAAATTCGCTATAAGATCATGGTGATGAGCGGCAAAGGTGGCGTCGGTAAAAGCACTGTGGCCGTCAACCTCGCAGCCGTTCTCGCCGGGGAGGGTCAACGGGTGGGAATCCTCGATGCGGATCTCCACGGACCTAACGTCCCCAAGATGTGGGGGATTGACTGGAAGCCGCTGCAGAGTGGAGGTGAGGGGATTCGGCCTATGGAGGTCCTCCCCAATGTCAAATTGATCTCCATGGCCTTTCTCCTCCCCAACCCCGATTCCCCGGTGGTGTGGCGGGGGCCGATCAAACATACTGCCATCAAACAGTTTCTGGGTGATGTCGAGTGGGGCGACCTCGATTTCCTGATTGTCGACCTACCTCCGGGCACTGGGGACGAACCTTTGAGCGTGGCCCATCTGATTGGGGACGTAGATGGAGCCATTATCGTCACCACCCCTCAAGAGGTGGCCCTTTTAGATGCTCGAAAGTCGGTTAACTTCAGCAGGATGTTGAAGGTTCCGGTCATCGGCATCGTGGAGAACATGAGCGGATTAAAGTGTCCTGAGTGCGGACATCTTATTCCCCTCTTTAAGATAGGGGGGGGAGAAAAGGCCGCCAAGGATCTCAAGGTCCCCTTTCTCGGCCGCATCCCCATCGATCCGGAGGTGGTGCAGAAATCCGATAGCGGCACCCCCTATGTGATCTCCTATCCCGATGCAGAGGTGACAAAGGCCTATAACGAAATAGCAAAACAATGCAAGGCCTTTGTGAAATCTCCAGGGAAACAAATAAAAGAGGAACGGAGCAAGACAGACGCTGTAGCTGTAGAAAAGAAGAAAAAAGGAGGTAAAAATCTATGAGGATTGCCTTTGCCAGCGAAGACAATCAGGGATTGAAAGGATCATTGAGTGCCCATTTCGGGAGATGTCCTTATTATACCATGGTGGACGTAGAAGAGAACAAGGTAATGGACACCACGGTTATCGACAACCCCTATTTCACCAGTCACGTCCCCGGCGCAGTGCCCCAGTTCATCAAGGAACAGGGCGCTCAGGTAATGGTCGCCGGAGGAATGGGGCCGCGAGCCCTCGAACATTTCAACCAGTTCGGCATTGAGGCCATCACCACCGGGATACAAGGCAGCCTTGAAGACATCCTGAACGCGTATCTGCGGGGTGAAATCAGCGGGGCCACTGGCTGTGAACACCACCATTAATCAATCAAGGAAAGGAGACTGAGACATGAAGATAGCAGTCACCTCTACGGGCAACACCCTCGATTCACCCATCGATCCGCGGTTTGGCCGCTGCCAGTTTTTTGTCTTCGTAGACCCGGAGACCATGGAGTTCGAGGCCGCGGAGAATCAGGCCATGATGGCCGCCGGTGGAGCAGGACCGCAAGCGGCCCAATTCATCGCCAATAAGGGGGCTGAAGCGGTTATAACCGGCAATGTAGGTCCCAATGCAGCCTCTTCCCTGGCCGCAGCAGGAATTAAGGTCGTTGTCGGTGCTCGGGGTACGGTGAAAGAGACCGTCTCGCTCTTTAAAAATGGCCAATTGCAAGAGACCAGCGCGGCTACGGTTGCCTCCCACGCGGGCATGGGAGGCGGCAGGGGACAAGGAAGGGGAAGATAAGGATATTCTCCCCGCAATGCTTAGCTTAAATAATGCTGCATCACGCGTCCGCGTGAGAGATAGATCATGAGGATAGAATACCAACCGATCGGGGTAATCCACAGCCCATTTCATGAACCTGAAGGGACGCCTATACAGCCTAGGGGAGCAGTCGGCGTCCAGGGCACGGTAGAGGTATTTCCCGAGTTTGTCCAAGGCTTGCAAGACCTCGACGGCTTTTCGCATATCATCTTGTTGTATCACTTCCACCGAAGCACCGGATTCACGCTCCTTGTCACTCCCTTCATGGATTCGGTTCGACGCGGCGTGTTCGCCACACGTGCCCCGAAGCGCCCAAATTCAATCGGTCTATCGATAGTACGGTTAAATAAACTACAGAATCAGACGCTTCATATCGAGAACGTGGATATCTTGGATGGAACGCCTTTGCTTGACATCAAGCCCTACGTGCCCGCATTCGATCACAATTCGGCGATCCGCATCGGTTGGCTCGAACAGGCACAAAGGCATGTGCGAGCCAAAAAGGCGGATAGAAGGTTCACATGATAGAACACAAACAAGCGGCCCCATAACAGCGGGACAGGGTTGAAGTAAGATAAGGAGTTGAAGATGCCAATATACGAATACCGTTGTCGGTCCTGTGGAAAGGTCTCTGAAATATTTCAAGGTGTCGGGGAAAAAGACGACCCCCTCCAGTGCTCGTATTGCGCCAGTAAAGAGTTGGAGAAGATTCTTTCCCCTACGTCCTTCTCCTTCAAGGATCAATTCAGTGAGGGGGCTGGGTCACGGTGTTGCGAGAGAGGAGTCTCCTGCGACAATCCCAAACGCTGTTGTGAAAACTAACCAATAAGAAAAAAAAGGAGGAAAAATCATGCCGCGAGGTGACGGACAAGGACCCCCTGGAGGGGGTGGCAGAGGAACGGGCAGGGGAAG
>Ga0315551_10003189_pt1 | contig 11711 bp, 18 predicted proteins | sample SalMarSW160290MG_FD_203678 | JGI IMG/M metagenome (GOLD analysis project Ga0315551, IMG submission 203678) | Salt marsh sediment microbial communities from the Plum Island Ecosystem LTER, Massachusetts, United States - Salt Marsh Sediment SW1602-90 ... | reverse complement strand
ACCCGGCTCTTTTTTAGGTACAATATAGCAATGTCGGGGAACAAGTCCAGCACGATTTTCTTTCCGAGCAGGTAAGTAACTCAGCTGGAAAGGCCGCCGTAGAGGGGCCTTTGACCTTCTTTTCTAAGAGAACGCCTCTTCACGCCCACACCCGTTTGAAGATTTGTTTTATAAAGCGGAGAGTATCGACCAGGGGGTTGATGTAGGAATGAGACCCCTCGTAAACGGTCGAAATATGCGCTTCCACTATGGGACAGCCAAGGGCTCCGGCCTTAAACAGCATTTCCGACTCAAAATCATAATTGACCGTTTTGAGTTGAATAGCTCTCAGCACACTCGTCGGGGTCAGTCTGAACCCGGACTGACTGTCCCTAACTCGCTGGTTTGAAAAAATTGATATGATTATAGAGGTCAAGTTGTTTGTCAGCCATCGGGCAAACGGCATTTGTCTTAGAGTAATATGGCGGGTGCCGACTACTACTCGCTGCCCGTTGTCAAGCGCAAAGAACCGGGGGATTTCCTCGGGAAGATGTTGCAAGTCGGCATCGATCGTCAATACGGAACGGTAGCCCTGGCGGATGGCGTATTCAAAGCCGGCCATCAAGGCTGCCCCTTTGCCGCGGTTCTGCCGGAATGAGATATATTTGACATTGTTTTCTTTCAGTATTCTGAGGGTACCGTCGGTAGAGCCGTCGTCAACGATGAGAAGGTGCTCCTCGCAGACGTACTGCTTCAAACGGATGAGCAATTCGGGAAGATACCTGGCAGTGTTGAAGGCGGGCACCAGCACCAGGGTAGTGTATTGATTTAACTCTGACATTTCTCTTTAAGAAAAATGGTCGGAGCGAGCCGATTTGAACGGCCGACCTCTCGCACCCCAAGCGAGTGCGCTAACCATACTGCGCCACGCTCCGACCAAGAATCACAGGAGGTGCTTCACTTAAATTTACACAAGAAATAACGATACTCAAGAGAAAAATTTCAGCAGGTCTTCAATATCTCTTTTGATTTGACCAATGATTGTTCGGGCTCTGGCTGAGCTGAGCATAGCCGTTTTTTCTACGCCCGGCCGCTTCATCATGAGTTTGGTTCGCGCCCCGGCGATGGTCAGCTTTTCTTTGGTTCTCAGGTGCTTGATACGATTAATTAGCTCAATATCTTTCTCAGTATAAATCCGATTCCCGCCTCGATTCTTCTTGGGTTTGAGAACAGGAAATTCCTTCTCCCAATATCTCAGGACATAAGGTTCAAGGCTAGTCATCCGGGCAACCTCGCTAATCGAGTAATAGAGTTTATCGCTGTGGCCACTTTTGCCCATCTTAAACCCTTTCCGATCGTTTCCTTATCACCACCATATCTCTGCTTTCAACTCCCTTCCCATCAGCTCTTCAATCGCTGCCTGTGGGGACTTACCCCTAAATAGAACCTGATATACCTCGGTCGTTATCGGCATCTCAACTTGAAGGTGACCGGCTAATTTAAAGGCCGACCGGGTGGTTTCCACCCCTTCAGCCACCATGCACATCCCGGCCAAAATATCAGCAAGCTTTTCTCCCCGTCCGATTCTCTCCCCGACGTAACGGTTGCGACTGTGTCGTGAGGCGCAGGTAGTTACCAGGTCTCCTATACCTGACAAACCTGCAAACGTCTCCGCCTTTGCCCCCATAGCCACCCCCAGTCGGGTTATCTCTGCTAATCCCCTCGTGATAACGGCCCCCCTGGTATTGTCACCCATCCCCAGTCCATCGGCAATGCCCGCCGCAATGGCAATAATGTTCTTCAATGAGCCACCCAGTTCCACACCAACCAGGTCATTGCTTTTGTACACCCGGAAGGAGCTGCTGCTGAACACCGCCTGAATTTTCGTAACAAATTCGTCATCACAACCGGCGGCTACTACCGCCGTAGGCATGTCAAGCGCCACCTCTTCCGCATGAGAGGGACCTGAAAGGGTAATCACGCGTTTATGAGACGGCTGGAGTTCGTCAACAATCACTTCCGACATCCGCTTTAATGTATTTGTTTCTATCCCCTTGGCCAGATTGACCAGGCCAACTTGAGGATCAATCTTCCCCCGCAACTGTCCCAACGCCGAGCGGAGAAACTGCGAAGGGACAGCCAACACAATCAGCCAACTGTCTCCGATGGCATCAAATAGGTCATTGGAGAGGGTTATCGATGCCGGTAATTTGAACCCTTTGAGTTTCTCGGGCTGCCCCCGAAACTTCAACAGCTTTTCATATTCAACCCGATCATACTCCCAAAGAGTAACAGCCATCCCGTTGTTGTGTAAAAGGCGAGCGATCGCCATCCCCCATGAACCGGCCCCAAGGATGGTCACCTTTTCAAACACGAGAACCTTCCTTGCTCGACTTCGACGAAAAGGAAAACCTGTTTTCAGTACCGGAGATTAAACGACCTATATTCCGGCGATGAGTTATGACAATTAAAAGAGCAACTGTGAACGTAAGGTATACATAGATAGCTGCTATATCATAGGCCATCAGGTACTTCTCCACAACAACAAAAACAAAAAGACTGACGGCGCCTGCCATAGAACCTAAAGACACAAAGCGGCTCGCCACTACCACGACAATGAATATAACAAAACCAGCTAAAGTCTCAAGTGGTAGCAAGGTAATCATTGCGCCGAGAGCGGTATTCACCCCTTTACCTCCCTTAAAGCCGAGATAGACCGGAAATACATGGCCGAGCACCGCTGCAAGAGCACCCACCACCAGAAGTGCATCACGGGAGAATAAGGCAAGATCGAAGTGGCCGGCAAAATATCGTGCGACAACGACAGCAGCAACCCCTTTCCCAACATCACCAAGGTACACCCAGATCGCCGCTCTGAAGCCGGCCACGCGATATACGTTGGTGGCGCCAATGTTGCCGGAGCCTTGGGACCTGATATCCTTTACTCCAAAGATGCGGCTTACGATGAAGCCGAAGGGAATGCCACCCAGCAAATAAGCGATAATGATCGGAAGTAGGGTTAAAAGTACGCTCATACCTTTTCGACAACACCCGCATTTCTAATTATTGACACGTCAAACCGAACAGCCTCACTTTGGCTTTTCAGATCGGATTCCAAGCGAAATCCATCTGAGGCGGATGGTGCAAGAAACCCGACATTCGCTGCCTAAGTTGTTGTCGGGTTTCTCATCTTGTCCGCACACCAAGGCGCACTTTCAGCCTGCGGTGGACTCCATTCAGAATCCGACCTATAACTATTCTGAGCAACTTTACCTTTTTAAGAATATAACTGATAAACTCTACTCTACTAAAATTGAATCATCCACGGTTGCGGAATCATCAATGGGCTCCATCGGCGCCAATTCCTCCAATTCTGGAAAATACTCTGTCATAGCCCGGACAAACTCCTCCGCTTCCGCGGAATCTACTTTTTTGTCAGACATAATCCCCTGAACTGTCTGAATAAGGCGTTTGTATTTATCGTAGTCGAGCTCTTTTTCATTCAGTTCATTCACAAATGCATCTGCAACAGCATTAACCTTTACAGTGTCAACCCCCTCTACGGGGGTATTATTCAGTTCTGCTTTAATGCTGTTTACCAGAGTTACCGCACCGTACTTGGCCAACTCGTCCTTTTTGAGATAACAGGTAATGCCAGCAATAACCAACAGCAACACCAAAACGCCGACAACAATCAGGGCTATCAGACAGCCCTTCGACATACCTCTTTTTTTTTGAACTTCCTGATTCATATTCCCTCACTTGCAGGTTATGTTGTACTTCCGTGACTTAAAGCTAAGCTATTGTCGGGTTTCTCATTCCGCTTCGCTCCATTCGGAACCCGACCTACCATTCTACTATTCTTTCAAGACCCTGTCTCAACACCACTTCTGTTACAGCCTCCAGAGAGACCTGCCCTACAATTTGTTATATTACATTTATTAATCATAATATATGGCTATATAGTAAACTGAAGATCGAATGGCAAGAAGTTAAGACGATAGAACTTGGGAAAGTAGGCTTTAGGCATATTTATTGGAATATTAATAATCAATGATTCTGTGCGTTGTTGTAATCCTTGTCGGTTGCGATCAGAAGTGGCGGCACATGAGGACATACACCAACGACAAGTAAGGATTACATATGCGATTGCAACTTGGTATAAGGACCTATGGCACAAAAAGGCAGAATTCCTACTATAAGGAGGACAATAACTTACAATAGAGACTGAAAGTATTACATTAGATGAAGGCGGAGTGAGAGCAGGCTTATTTTTTTTCAGATGGGGCTTTGGCGGTTTTCTTTCCTTTCTTGCCTTTCTTGCCCTTTTGGCCACTTTCATCAACAGGCTTGGAGGTCAATAGCTCCACGACAGATATTGGGGCACCATCACCACGACGGACTCCCAGTTTGATGACACGCGAAAATCCGGAGGTACGATCGGAGAACTGGGGAACGATTTCTCCAAGTAACTTCTTGAATATTTTCTTTTGATGAATCGTTTTAGCAACTTGTCGCTTAGCCGTCAGTGTGTCCTTTTTGGCCGTAGCAATGATACGATCAACCAGCGGTTTAAGCGCCTTAGCCTTAGCGTCAGTTGTTTTGATAACCCGATGGGTAAAAAGCGACATGGCCATATTGGCCAACATCGCCTCCCGATGCGACTTGGTGCGCCCCAGTTTCTTTACTTTATCTCGGTGTCCCATCCTCTACTCGTTAATACTCACTTCTTTTGCGATTCAACATAATTGGAGATGTCCATTCCCAATGATAGATCCATTTCTTCTAACAAAGAGTTGATTTCATTAAGTGACTTTCGTCCGAAGTTTCTATATTTAAGCATCTCCGCTTCGGTCTTGGTCACCAAATCCTGAATCGTTTGAATATTAGCCGCCCGCAGGCAATTAGATGAACGCACGGACAGCTCCAGTTCCTCGACTCGTGTCTTCAGGAGATTGCGGACACGGATAACTCCCTCATCAACTTCCGGTTCTTCTTCCACCAGGACAGCTTCATCTACGTGAATGAAAAGCTGAAGGTGGTCCTTAACCAACTTGGCGGCATAGCTCAACGCATCTTCCGAGGTGATGGAACCATCGGTAGTGATCTCAAGAATCAAGCGGTCGAAATCCGTTCTCTGACCCACTCGCGTATTTTCCACCCGATAGGAGACTTTGGTAACCGGGGAGAACAAAGCATCCACGAAAACAGTCCCTACCGGCGCCTCGGGCCGTTTATTCTGTTCGGCTACAACGTAGCTGCGGCCCGAGTCGATATCTATCTCCAGTTCAAAATCGACGTTATCGGTAAGCTCACAGATATGCAAATCCGGATTTAATATCTCAACTTCCGGTGAGCCTTCAAACATCCCGGCGGTCAGCTCTCCCTTAGTGTTGGTCTTCAACGCGAGAGTTTGCATGCTGTCGCCATCCATAATGACGCGGATGCTTTTGACATTCAAAACAATATCGGTAACATCCTCATATACTCCCGGAATTGCAGAAAACTCATGGAGACATCCTTTAATGCGCATCGACACCACGGCTGCTCCTTGAATCGATGAAAGCAATACCCGACGCAGGCAATTGCCAAGGGTGGTGCCGTAGCCGCGCTCCAAGGGTTCGATGACAAAGCGGGAGTAGTTATCTGTCGCCGAAGATTGGTCGGTAACGACTTCCTTCGGTATGGCCAATGGTTTCCACTTCATAGATCGAAAAACCTCCCAATGGGATAGGTGCTTATTTGGAATACAACTCCACAATCAACTGTTCATTAGCAGTCAGAGGAATCTCGGTGCGCTTGGGAATCTCCAAGAGCTCACCCTCCAGAGCTGCCTTGTTTAATCTGAGCCAGGGATACTCATCACCGCGGCCCACTTCCTTCAATGCTGAATGAATCATATCCAAATTCTTGGACTTCTCCTTAACTTTGATGATCTGTTGCAGCTTGACCTGATAGGATGGGATATCCACAATCCGACCCTCAACCGTGATATGGCGATGTCGCACCAGTTGGCGGGCCGCCTTACGCGACGGCGCAAACCCCAGTCGGTAGACCAGATTGTCAAGACGGGTCTCAAGAAGCTGAAGCAAGATTTCACCAGTCACGCCGGGTTTCATGTTGGCTTTCATGAAATAGTTACGGAACTGCTTTTCCATAATGCCGTAAAGACGTTTCACTTTTTGCTTTTCGCGCAACTGCAAACCATACGGCGAGACTTTTCGACGCATGCTTCGACCATGCTGACCGGGAGAGTACTGCCGTCTCTCCAGAGCACACTTGTCACTCAAACACCGGGTGCCTTTTAAAAACAGCTTTTCTTTTTCCCGGCGACACAGTTTGCAGCTGGCGTCATGATAACGAGCCATTTGCTCTCCTCAATAAACACAAACGGATTACATTACACCCATTCAAGACTACACCCGACGACGCTTGGGAGGACGACAGCCATTATGGGGTATCGGCGTGACGTCTTTTATGAGCGTGACTTCCAAACCATTGGCAGAGAGTGAGCGAATTGCCGCCTCTCGCCCTGAGCCCGGCCCCTTTACCCATACTTCAACTTTGCGCAGACCCATATCCATCGCCTCACGAGCAGCAGCAGAAGCCGCCATTTGAGCCGCAAAGGGCGTCGACTTCTTTGAACCCTTGAATCCGACATTGCCGGCGGAGCCCCAGGAAATAGTTTTACCGAAGGTATCGGCTATGGTCACGATGGTATTGTTAAATGTCGCCTTGATGTGAGCAATTCCGTTTGCTTCAACCTTGCGTGTTTTCTTCTTTACTCGTCCTTTTTTCTTCACATCCGCCACGGTATCACCTCATTAAGATTCAAGTCGTTCTATTTCTTGCCAGGGGGCCTTTTCTTCAAACCGCCGATCGCCCGCCTGGGTCCCTTGCGTGTCCGAGCATTAGTTTTAGTTCGCTGGCCACGGACAGGAAGACCGCGGCGGTGACGCAGCCCGCGGTAAGACCCAATGTCAACCAAGCGTTTGATATTCATCGCTATCTCGCCCCGCAGGCTCCCTTCAACAGTGTACTCGTCTTCGATCGCCCGGCGAAGTTTCGTGACGTCATCATCGGATAGAGCATGAACCCGTGTGTCAGGATTGACGCCGGTCTTCTTAAGAATCTCAGCGGCGGAGGTCGGCCCAATCCCGTAGATATAGCGCAGGCCGATCTCGACCCGCTTGTCCCGGGGAAGGTCAACACCAGTTATTCTTGCCAATTTACTCTCCTTACCCTTTGTTCATCAGGCGTAGCCAACGCTACCCTTGACGCTGCTTATGGCTGGGGTTCCTGGAGCAAATCACACGCAGGACCCCCTTGCGCTTGACAATCTTACAATACTCGCAACGCTTTTTTATTGACGATCTAACTTTCATATCTTCATCCCATTAAACAATAACACTATTTATAGCGATACGTGATGCGTCCTCGGGTCAAATCATATGGTGACAACTCCAAGGTTACTCTGTCGCCAGGTAGAATTTTAATGTAATGCATCCTCATTTTACCGGAGATATGAGCTAATACAACATGCCCATTATCGAGTTCCACCTTAAACATCGCATTCGGGAGCGGTTCGATAACTTTGCCTTCAACTTGTATCGTTTCTTCCTTAGCCATCATCTCCTTTACGACAAAGTTAGTATGTCCGGCCCATCACTGGTAATTACCACCGTATGTTCAAAATGAGCCGAGGGCAAACCGTCGGCTGTAACCACAGTCCATCCGTCAGGCAGGGTCTTCACGTTGTAAGTCCCCATGTTAATCATCGGTTCAATGGCCAAGACCATGCCCGCTTGAAGAACAGGACCGTCATCTTCAGAACCAAAGTTGGGCACCTGGGGTTCTTCGTGCAAATTGCGACCGATCCCGTGGCCGACCAACTGACGAACGACCCCATATCCCTCCCCTTCAGCCACTCTCTGGACGGCAGCGGATATCTTGCCTAATTTATTACCTTTTCGAGCCATGTCAATACCTGCCTGAAGAGATTTCTGGGTGACCTCCATCAAACGAGCCTTTTGGGCTGAGATTTGGCCAATCGCATAAGTACGTGCTGAATCACCGTAGTACCCATCAACGATGGAACCTGTGTCCACCGAGACAATCTCTCCTTCTCTAATCACTCGCTGACCGGGAATGCCGTGAACCACCTCGTCGTCAATTGAGATACAAGCCGAGGCAGGAAAACCTTGATAGTTCTTGAAAGCCGGAATGGCACCATGAGAGCGCAGGAAGTCCTCAATCAGTGCATCAAGTTCAGCCGTAGTCAGACCCGGTTCTATTTTTTCACCAACCATATCCAAAGTCCGCCTCACCAGCCGACCGGCGCGGCGCATTATCTCGATCTCTGCTTGAGTCTTCAATACAATCACTCTTTAACTGTCACCTTGCTGATTTCTTTAAGAAGCGCTTGAAATACTTCTGCGGGAGAACGTTCTCCTTCAATCTCAGTGAGGATGGATTCATCGCGATAGAACTGTTCAATCGGCTGTGTCTGTTTTTTATACACTTCTAAGCGGTTCCACACTACCGACTCTTCATCATCAGGTCGTCGCTGGAGCTTGCTCCCATCTCTATCGCAAACCCCTTCGCGCTGAGGCATATGGGTGGGGTAGTTGTATGTGGCCTGACATTGGGGACAAAACCACCTGCTTGACAACCTCCGCACTACCTCCTCGTCGGAAACCTTGAACAGGATCGCCGCCTCAAGCAACATATTATTCTTTAGAAACATCTCCCTGAAACTTATGGCCTGAGTTAGTGTCCGGGGGAAACCGTCAAGGATGAATCCGTCAGCTAACTCACCCGAGGCGATCTTGGACTCAATGAGAGCAATCAGAATGTCATCAGGAACCAGTTGCCCTTTCTTCATGTAGGTTTCCGCCCACTTGCCCAGCTCGGTGCCTTCTTTTACGGCATTACGAAGTAAATCTCCTGTTGACAGGTGAGTTATGTTCAGCTCCTGCGAGAGTTTCACCGCCTGAGTACCCTTACCTGAACCGGGAGGCCCCAAAAAAACCAGATTCCTCCTCACATCGATCTCCCTCGAATTTTCCCTTTCTTCATAAAGCCGTCATAGTGCCGCATCAACAGATGCGACTCTATTTGCTGGAGGGTGTCGAGCGCCACTCCAACCACAATGAGCAGACCGGTGCCGCCAAAGAAGAAACTTACGTTAAACCTCCCGATAAGCACCCATGGCAGGATGGCGATACAGGCAAAGAAGATAGCCCCGGGCAAGGTTATCCGGGTGAGGATTTTTTCAACATACTCCGCAGTGTTTTTACCCGGCCTGATGCCGGGAATGTAGCCGCCGTTCTTGCGCATGTTGTCGGCAATGTCCATAGGGTTAAAGACAATGGCGGTATAAAAATACGCGAAGAATACGATAATGAGCCCATATATAATTGAATACCACAACCCTCCGGGAGCCAACCAGACCGCAACCAGGTTTTGCACCCAGTCGGTTGTGGGAAAAAGCTGGGCTGCGGTCGAGGGCAGAAACATGATCGACTGAGCAAAGATGATGGGAATAACTCCCGCTGAGTTCACCGAGAGCGGAAGGTGAGTAGTAGCCCCACCGAAGACTCTTCTGCCGATGACCTTGCGCGGATACTGAACGGGAACCCGTCGTTGAGCTCTGGTTACAAGAATAACAGCAGCAATTACTAGGATCATCATGGCTACCATGACCACTTCCACAACAAAGCCACGACTGCCGTTCCAGAGCAGAACTACTTCCTGTATCACAGCTTCAGGAAAACGAGCAATAATTCCAATAAAGATGATAAGCGAAATACCGTTGCCGATACCACGATCAGTGATTTGCTCCCCGAGCCACATGATAAAGATGGTGCCACAGGTGAAGGTGAGAATTGTGAGCGGTATGAACTGAGACGAATCCATATGGACAGCGGAAATACCGGCGGAATTCTTTATGGTGGTGAGGAAGCCGGCGGTACCCCAAGCCTGCAGGGCCGCGATGAGAACCGTCAAGTAACGAGTATACTGGGTAATCTTACGGCGCCCCTCCTCACCTTCGCGTTGAAGCCGCTGCAAATACGGCATAACCGCTCCCAAAAGCTGCAACATGATAGAGGCGGAAATGTAGGGCATGATTCCCATAGCAAAAATGGTCGCCTTAGCAAAAGCGCCGCCAACAAAGAGATCAAACAGCCCGAAAATGGTGTTGGATGAAAGAACCTGGGACAGAATCGAACCATCAATTCCAGGAGTTGGAATATGGCCACCTATACGGTAGACAACCAAGATGAGCATGGTGAATAAAATCCGTTTTCTCAGCTCTACGACTTTGAAAATGGAGCGGAAAGTCTCTAACACGAAACCACCTCAGCTTTTCCCCCGGCTGCTTCGATTTTGGCCGCCGCCGCTTTGGAGAAGGCCGCAGCCTTGACTGTATACGCCTTTGCTATCTCGCCACTACCGAGAATCTTTACCGGAACATTCAGCTTCTTAATCAGCCCGACCGCTTTCAATGTCTCCCCCGTGATTTCGTCGGTTTCGCATCGGGCAAGATCGGCTACGTTCACGATCTGAAACTCCTTTTTGAAAATGTTCGTGAACCCATGTTTGGGTAACCGTAGATGCAGTGGCATCTGACCACCCTCATGACCGCGTTTTCTTTTGTGGCCGCTTCGCTGACCCACCCCTTTATGCCCGCGCCCGCAGGTCTTACCCAAACCGCTCCCCGGACCACGACCGACTCGCCGAGTGGCCTTTTTTGAACCTTTTGGTGGTTTCAACGTATGAAGTTCCATACTTGGCTCTTCCTTGCTTTACGCTACCTCTTCCACGCTTACTAAGTGGCTGACCGCACGAATCATCCCCCGAATCTGGGGTGTATCATTGTGAATCACGGTGCGGTGCATTTTCCCCAGCCCGAGCGCCCGGATGGTTCGTTTCTGGGACTCCATCCTATCGATAGTACTTCTTATCTGAGTAACCTTCAACCGCGCCATTTCAATGCCTTTTCTCTTTGAAGAAAGATCACACTTCCTTACGGTCATTGGTTTCCTGCTGTCGGGTACGCAGACTCGCCAAACCGTTCATCGTCGCCTTAACAACATTGTAAGGATTGCGGCTACCCAACACCTTGGTCAGAACGTCCTGAATACCAACCGATTCGAGAATAGCTCGTACAGCGCCTCCGGCAATAACGCCCGTGCCAGGAGAAGCCGGTCGCATAACCACCGTGGTCGCACCAAACTGACCATCAATACGGTGAGGAATTGTAGCATCAATCAGGTTAACTTTGGTCATGTTTCGTCTGGCTTCATCCGTACCTTTGCGAATTGCATTGGACACCTCGGAAGCCTTGCCATGGCCAACACCGACCTTACCGTTTTTATCGCCCACGGCAACTAAAGCAGTAAAACTAAACCTGCGGCCACCTTTCACAACTTTGGCGACGCGGTTGACATGAACTACTTTTTCCTCATATTCGAGGTTTTCCATTTCAAATCTTGCCAATCTCTACCTCATCTATTCGGAACCGACTCTTTCTTTTTAGAATTCCAGTCCTTCTTCGCGGGCCCCCTCGGCTACCGCTTTGATCCGACCGTGATACTTATACTTATTCCTGTCAAAAACAACCCTCTCAACACCCTTTTTCTTCGCTTCTTGTGCAATGATCTGCCCAACCCTTTTTGCAACTTCAGTTTTAGTCAAGCCTTTTTCAAGGGAGGGTCTCACGTTCTTTG
>Ga0315551_10003185_pt1 | contig 11727 bp, 9 predicted proteins | sample SalMarSW160290MG_FD_203678 | JGI IMG/M metagenome (GOLD analysis project Ga0315551, IMG submission 203678) | Salt marsh sediment microbial communities from the Plum Island Ecosystem LTER, Massachusetts, United States - Salt Marsh Sediment SW1602-90 ... | reverse complement strand
CTCTAGAGTTTATGTGCTTGAGATTCTTAAGCGAACCAGTAATTAAATCATCAATGCATATGACTCTGAATTCTTTTTCCAGTAGATAATCACAAATATGGCTCCCTATAAAACCAGCTCCACCAGTAACAACTGCTGTTTTTTTATCATTTGATTTTATAATATTTCACCTCTTTTACCTATTTATAAATTTAATTTATCTTCCTATTCCTATATATTTAAAACCTTGTTTTTCTAAACTATTTTTATCTAAATAATTTCTACCATCAATCAAAATAGGATTACGCATTATATATTTAATTTTAGCATAATCCAGTTTTAAAAACTCTTCCCATTCTGTTGCCAGTATAAATATATCTGCACTCTTCAATGCCTCATAAGCACTGCCGCATATTTCTATCTTCTTACTAAGCAATCCAGGAGTTGCACTTACAACAGGATCATAAGCTTTAACTCTTGCTCCTAAATTCACTAAATCATTCATAATCTTTATAGAAGGTGATTCCCTTGTATCGTCCGTATTCGGTTTAAAAGAAATACCTAGAACTCCAATTGTTTTACCTTTAATTATTTTTAATTCATCCTGTATCTTCTGCTTTATTTTAAGTCTCTGCTCTCTATTAACATTTACAGCTGCATTAAGAAGCTGGGTAGATAGTCCATACTCTCCAGCAATATTGCTAAGCGCTGAAATATCTTTTGGAAAACAGGAACCGCCCCAACCAATACCTGCATCCAAAAACATAGAGCCTATCCTTTTATCAAGACCAATACCTTCTGATACTTTTACAATATCTGCTCCTACTTTTTCACATATATTTGCTATTTCATTTATAAATGAAATCTTGGTTGCAAGAAATGAATTTGCAGCATACTTTATCATTTCTGCACTGGTAAGATCAGAAATAACCACAGGTATTTTTGTATTTTTTGGAATCAATCTTTCACTGTCCCGCCAGTTAAAACTCTGGTTAATTATTGGCTCATACAATTTAATCATCTTATCAATTGCTTTCTTTGATGAAGATCCAATGACTATTCTATCCGGGAAGAAGGTATCACTTATAGCACTGCCTTCCCTGAGAAATTCAGGGTTAGACACCACACTAAAATCAATCTTTTCATTAGTGCTGTTATTACTCTCTAAGCTGTCAGAAATAACCATAGAAACCCAGTCACCCGAGCCAATAGGTACAGTACTTTTATTTACAATGACTTTTTCTTCATTTATATATTTACCGATTTCACTTGCAGCTTCTTCAATATATCTAAGATCAGCCTGACCATTTGAAAGTGAAGGTGTCCCAACACATATATAAATTATCTCGGATTTTGTTACTGCTTTAAAAATATCTGTAGTGAATCGTAATCTATTCTTCTGAATATTATTTTTTAAAAATTTCTCAAGATTGGGTTCGTAAATAGGGGATTTTCCACTATTCAAAAGACTAATCTTTTCTTTTATTTTATCCACACAAATTACATTGTTGTCAATCTCAGCAAGACATACTCCTGTTATTAGTCCGACATAACCTGTCCCTATAATACAAATATCCACTAATAATTAACTCCTCTTAATATTATACTGATTATACTGATAAAATAATTTTGAAACCATTGCTACAAAAATCAATACAATAAATCTTTATTATAACTATAGCTTGAAATAATAAGATTATACTAAATAAGATAAATATAATTAAGATAAAATATTTCTATTTCTTTTCGAGGATTCTTTTATATAGGAAAAACATTTAATTAAGTAACTCATGAACACTGTCAATAACAAAATTAACTTCTTCTTCCTTCATAGGGACATACAAAGGTAAAATTATACTTTTATCTGAAATATCTTCAGAAATTGGAAGACTCACTCCTTTGCAATAATCTCTATAAGCAATTTCACGGTGTGTTGTCATTATACCACGTCTTGTAGATATACCCCTATCAAACAACTCTTGCATTAATTCATTTCTCGAAATAGGTGAATTATTCTTTAGATATATAATATATGATTGGTAATTAGAAAAAAATCCTTCTTTTTCAAGCAGGACCTTTATAAAATTTATACCTTTAAATGCTTCATTATATTTAAAAGCAATTTTTCTTCTTTCTTTTATTATCCAATCTAATCTTTCTAACTGCTTTATTCCTATGGCTGCCTGGATATCAGTCATTCTGAAGTTATAACCTATCCTGATATATTTTTCAAAGATTATTTTATCTGCAGTATGTCTTTCTCTATCATCCACAGACATCCCATGCTGGCGCAGAAGTTTTAGCTGATTATAATAATCTTCATTCTGAGTAGTTATTATACCGCCATCACCAGTAGTTATTACCTTTCTTGGATGGAAAGAAAAACATACCAGTTCGGAATGAGAACCTATTTTTTTACCTTTATATGACGAACCTATAGCACAAGCCGCATCCTCAATTAGCTTCAAGTTATATTTACCACATAGGTCTTTAAAAGCATCTATGTCAGCCGGCATCCCAATCTGATGAACAATAAGAATTGCCTTAGTTTTATCCGTAACAAGTGATTCAGCATGATTTATATCAATATTATAAGTTTCGGGATTAACCTCAGCAAAAACTGGTTTTGCACCAATGTATGTAATAGAATTGGCTGTAGCAATAAAGCTTAATGAAGGGCATATTACCTCGTCCCCAGGTTTTAAATCTGACACAATCATCGACAGATACAATGCACTCGTGCAATTTGAAACAGCAACCGCATATTTTGAACCTACATAGGAAGCAAATTTCTCTTCAAACTCCCCTACCCTTGGCCCCTGGGTTACCCAACCAGTTAATATTGTATTATAAGCTTCTCTAGCATCATTTTCAGTTAAGAAAGGCTTCGCAACAGGTATTTTCATTTATCTACTCACCAATTTTTCTCAACAATCTGAGAAAACAAATTCTTCTTTTCTGATAGATTTTTATAATAATTAATTGTTTCTATTAATCCATTTTCAAAAGAAATTAACGGTTTAAAATTAGTCAACTGATTAAATTTACGCGGATCTACCCATAATCTTGGAACATCGGCAGGACGCGATTCTATATACTTTATTTTTATTTTACTATCCATCAAAGTCAATATCTTCTCAACAATTTTTTTTATTGTATATTCAATTCCTGTTCCTATATTTAATGTCATACCTTTTATTTTTTTTAAATCAAGCAAAATTCTCAATGCTCTTGCAGTATCTTTAACATAAATATAATCTCTGGTTATAGAACCATCCCCAAATATTACCGGTTGTTTACCATATAAAACACTTACTATTGTACGTGGAATAATTTCACCTGCATCTCCTTCAAAATGAGCTCTGGGCCCATAATTATTAAATATTCTCAATACTGTTGTATTTAATCCATAACATTTATTATATACATTTGCATAATACTCGCCTGCTAATTTACTGGCGCCATATATTGTATTTGGTAATGGAAGTGTACTTTCACTTATCGGAAAAAAATTAGTTCCACCATATATTTCCGAAGTAGAAATATAAAAAAAACTTTTTACCTTATTCTCTTTACTTACTTTTAATATATTAAGAGTTCCTTCTGCATTAACTCTATGATTCTCAAAGGGCTTAGATATAGAATGCCTAATACCTAGACAAGCTAAATGATAAATAACATCCATATTTTTAGCAACTCTTAAACAACTTTTTAAATTAAGTATATCATCCTTAATAAAATTAAAATCTGGATTTTTCATATTATTAGCCAGGTTTTTCAATGAGCCATTTTTAAGATTATCCATAACAGTAACTTTATGACCTGCATCCAAAAGTTCATCTGTTAAATGTGAGCCTATAAAACCGGCACCACCTGTTATTAGTATATTTAATATTTTTTTCCCAGATTTTGACACAATTAGGTTTTCTTTTTATTAAACAGTCTTAATACTCCTAAAAATAATTGCAACTGCATGTTTAAAATCTACGTCAGAAAATAAATTCACAAATTTAAATTCACTTACTGCTTGAAATTTCGTATACCTTATCTATTATAAAAGCTTTTCTTTTTCTTGAAGAATCCAGAGTCCTCCATAAATATTCAGCAATAATCCCAAGTGAAATATTTGTAATTCCAAATCCGAATAGAATTACACAAATTAATGTCGGCCACCCGGGACTGGTGATACGCAAAGAAATAGTTCCAACTATAATATAAATAATCCATATAATACTAATAAATGATAGAACAAACCCAACTATTGTAACGATACGAATAGGGAAATAAGAAAATGAAATAAAAGAATCAATAAACATTTTAATTTTTTTTGATAATGTCCATTTTGATTTTCCATACTTTCTTGGCTGTTTATCATAAATAATTTTATCCTGTTTAAAACCCAAAGAAAGTATTTGCATGAAAACAGATGAATTTAGTTCAATATTTTGATTAAGTTCATCTTTTACCTTTTTATTAAACATAACAATATCAAAACCTTTTCGTGGAAAGGTTCTTATAACAAGCTTCTGCATTAATTTAGCGTATAAACGGGAAAATATTTTTTCAACAACTCCTGATTTAACATTTCTCCTCTCAGCCCATACGATATCATTTCCTTCTTCTATCTTATCGTAAAGCTTTGATATTAGATCAAGAGGATCTTGTAAATCTGCGTACATAAAAGTTACCAAATTTCCATTGGAATTTAATATACCGGCTTGTAATGCCGAATGGGATCCAAAATTCCTTGATAATTTTATTATACGAACATCATAAAATATAAAATCAAGATTTTTTAAAATTTCCAGCGATTCATCTGTAGAGCCATCATCAACAAATATAACTTCTATGTTGCCTATATTTAAAGTGGGGATATAACTATTCAATTCTGAAACAAGTCTGACAATATTTTTACTCTCATTTAAAAAAGGTATTATTATTGAAATATCATAATTTATCATAATAAATTTATAAACTTAATCTATAAAGTCCATTTCATCTTTATTTTTCATTCCTTTAAAAAAATATTAAATTCATATTGTTAGTGGAGTAAATCCTTCTAATTGTATAAATTTTATACTAAAATAGCCTAAGTTAGAATAGTAAATAAAACAATATAAATGCTAAAAGTTAAACAATACATTAAATGAGACAAAAAGAAAATATAGAATACTGGGATGAAAGAGCTAGAGAATTAACTAATAATAACCAGGTGACACATCAGGATCTTTTTCAAAAAGAATTAGAGTTAAATTTTATATCTAAACATTTAAAATCTGATATAAACGTACTGGAAGTTGGATGTGGAAATGGCTTTGTTACGGAATTCCTTTGTCAGCGCGTAAATCATGTAGACGCATTTGACGCTTCTAGTGAAATGATTAAACGAGCTAAATTAAGACTTATGGGTAAGAAATGCAATCTTTTTATTAAAAAACTTCCTTTACCTTCATCTGAAGGACTTAAACTTTTCTATGATGCCGTTGTATCCGTTCGAGTGCTAATTAATCTTGAAAATCGAAATTCCCAATATAATGCTATTAAATGGATCGCAAGTAAACTTAATTCCGGTGGAATATTCTTGCTGTTAGAAGGCTGTCAGAATGGCCTTGATGCCATAAACTCATTACGGATAGCTGTTGGAATGAAGCCTATAGAAACTGCTAAATATAATATAAATATAGAAGAAAATTGGCTTGAGCAAAAAACTAGACGTTACTTTGATATTGCTCAAAAGGATGGAATTGGAAATTATGATTATTTAACTCGAGTTTTTTATCCTCTCTTAGTAGGTGAGGATAAAACTCAATATAATACAAACTTCCATCAAGCTGCATTCAAAACTGAAAGAGTTATGCCCGAAAACACTTATAAATTTATATTTTCCAGGTTACTTATGTACAAATTTATTAAACGATAACTGACTATCTTTTAATATTGATAAAATTTATATATATTTTTAAAATTTATTAACTATTTCAACGACAATCTCTGCTTCTCTGTTTTTTAATTCCGGATACATCGGCAATGAAATGCAGTGCTTAGCCAAATATTCACAATTAGGTAAGGAGCCTTCTTTATATCCTAAATATTTAAATGCTTTCTGTAGATGGCATGGCACAGGATAATGCAAACCACAATATATATTATTTTCTGCCAGGTAATTTATTAACTCATCTCTTTCTTCTGTTGTTACTACAAATAAATGATAATTGGATTCAGCCCAGTCTGGTTGAAATTGTAATTTAATTTTAGAATTAACTATATTATTACTATAAATTTCTGCTATCTCTTTTCTTCGTTTATTCCAGTTATCTAAATATCCTAATTTTAAATTCAAGATTGCGGCCTGCATACCACTCATTCTCATATTATATCCTATTTGATCATGATAATATTTCCTTACTCCACCATGATTGCGTAAACTTTTTATATGTTCATCATATATACTGTTATTTGTTGTAATCGCTCCAGCATCTCCATAAGCTCCAAGATTCTTCCCGGGATAATAACTGAAACACCCTAATTCACCAAAACAACCTATATTTTTACCTTTGTACTTTGAACCAGCAGCCTGAGCGCAATCTTCCACTAAAAACAAATTATACTTATTAGCAATATTTATTAATTCATCTATATCACACGGTTGTCCATACAAATGAACTCCAATTATAGCTTTAGTTTTACTAGTAATCTTCTCCTCAACATCTTTAACATCAATATTCCATGTATCTGAATCACAATCAACAAAAACCGGTGTAGCATTAACATAAGCAGGGGCCCATGCAGTCGCAATAAAAGAGTTTGCTGGGATAATAACTTCATCATCCTCTTTAATATTTAATATAACCATAGCTAAATGAAGTGCTGATGTACCACTATTCAATCCGGCAGCAAATTTCACGTTACAGTAACTCGCAAAATTTCGTTCAAAATTCTTAACAAAAGTACCGCCAGAAAATTCTGTAGATTCACATACCTTCAGTAACGCTTCAATTATTTCCTCTTTTATTAAACTATATTGTTTTTTTAAATCAAAAAAATAAATACTCTCATTTACTTTCATATTTTTATCCGACAAATTATTACTTTATATACTTAATTACTCTTGCAGGATTTCCGACTGCAACAGCATTCGGAGGAACATTTTTTGTAACAACAGATCCAGCCCCTATAATAGAATTTTCTCCAATATTTATACCACATAGAATTGTAGCACTGGTTCCAATCGAAGCACCATTTTCTACTACAGTTTTTATAACCTTCCAGTCACTATCAGTTTGTACAACTCCTTTCTTATTTACAGCTTTCGGATATATATCATTAATAAATGAGACATTATGTCCTATAAACACACCATCTTTTATAGTTACACCTTCGCAAATAAAAGTGTGGCTGGAAATCTTACAGTTGGTACCTATTTTTACATTTTTCTGAATTTCAACGAATGCGCCTATCTTTGTATTATCACCTATGACACATTCATATGCATTTACAAAATTAAAGATTCTGACGTTTTTACCTACTTTTACGTTTCTTAAAGATTTTTTTCCATAATTAATGTTTAGTAGTCTCATTACTTTATATTAATCTCTCTACCATTATTTTTAATAGACTCTTCTGCTGCCTCCAGTATTTTGACTACTTCTAGGCCCATTTCCCAGTTTGATAAAGGTTCACTTCGCTTGATTATTGAATTAATAAAATCATCTGCAACTAATTTTAAAGCTTCTGTCACTTCTATTTTAGGAACAAAAATATCCCCTATTCTATAATCTACAAGGATTTTATTTTCCTCTACGCAATTTGTAACTGAGAAACCTACGTCATAAACTTTTACCTTCTCTGTTGACTCTAAATCATTATACAAGACCATTTTTTTTGTACCACCTATCAATATTTGTCTGATTTTGACAGGTGAAGACCATGAAACATTAAAATGTGCTATTAATTTAGATTTAAAAAACAATATAATATATGCAATATTTTCAATGCTGTCTCTGGTATGGGAAATTCCAGTAGCAATTACGCTGCAAGGGTTTTCCTTTAAGATAAAATTTAAAATAGACAAGTCATGAGGGGCTAAATCCCATATTACATTAATATCTTTTTGAAATAAACCCAAATTTACCCTTAAGGAGTCAAAATAATTTATCTCCCCAATAATATCCTTATCTATCAGTTCCTTTATTTTCCTTACAGCGCCAGTATAGATAAAGGTATGATCAATCATTAAAACCCTGCGCATTTTTTTTGCTATGGAAATTAATTCCTGAGCTTTTTCAACTGAATTAGTCATCGGTTTTTCAATTAATACATCCTTGTTGTTCAGAAGAGCTTTCTTCGCAAACTCATAATGTTCGGTTACAGGTAAAGCTATAACAATCCCATCGATTGAAGGATCATTTGTTAACAGATCATAAGAGGTACTGGTATTGATATCGGGATATAACTTCTTTACCGATTGCAATCTGCTCTCACTTATATCAACTATTCCAGAAATCTCACAATTATCAGTAGAATTAAAATTTCTAACTAAATTAGGACCCCAATAACCATAACCAACAACTCCAATTTTTACCATGATAGTTCTTTCATTTTAGTTTAATATAGTAATCACTAAAAGTAAAAAAATTGCCATTTTTATATAAAAATCATTTACATAAAAACTATTTTATTAGTTTATCAACTGGCAAAATTAAAGTCTATATAAAAAACAACTGAAATTTATTTATCATCCAGTTATTCATTTTAAAAATATAAAATGGTAGTAAACTCACTACGGTTGTGTTGATGTAGGAATTTTATATTCTTAATTTAAATCTTTTTTCCTTCTTCTTTTATAACTTATGATAATCATAGAAATTATGATGGAAACAAAAGTTGTTATACTTATAGAAAAATAAATCCAGAAATTATTTGGTAAATAGTCAAATTCAATAATATGCTTTCCTTCAGGAATAAATATTCCCTTTACTAAATCATTTGCCTTATAAACTTTTACCTGTTTTCCATCAATATATGCTTTCCACCCCGGATAATAAGTGTCCGAGAACACCAGAAATTCATCGGATTCAGCAGTTATATTTAGTTTTACTCTGTTGTTTGTGTATTCCTGTACTTCTACTTTAGAATTACCTGTATCAAACTCTACAGTATCTAAATCTATTCCTTCAACAAGTGTTTCTACTTTAGGATCAAACCTATCCCTCTCCCATATAGCATCTGTTTCCCATAGTATTTTATAAGCTTCATATATATCTGATACATTTTTGACCTTTTCGGTAAAATAAAATCTTGGCAGATAGTCATTATTCTTAAGTATTAATATATCCTTATTATAAACTGCCTCGTAATTGTTGTATTCAGAAACACTAACATCGTTTAGCTCAATGTTTCTAATTTCTATTTCTCCATTTGAATAAGTAAAAATTCTGAAATAATCATCTCTATCAATAAGAGCTTCTCCGGAGAAAATGACTTTTTTCACAACTTTAAAATCAGTTCCTATATCTTCAGGATTTAATAAAAACCCCTGTTCGGCATTATCGTAGTCTTCCGCAAAGAAATCAACAAATATCTTATCGTCAATTAAAGACTTACTATCTTCGAGTATATTTTCCTTTATTTCAAAACTTATCAAATAACTCTTATTTTTTTCTATTTTTATCGGGATTTTAAAAGATTTTAAACTATTAGTATCATTTTGAAAAATAAAGCCGTCCTTATCTTTGATTGATACACCTTTAAGAATAGAGCTGCTCAGGTTATAATCATTTATAATACTTTTTTTATCTTCGTAGAAAATTTTTGTTATATTTTTCAGGAACTCATTATAATTATCAGGTTTGAAATACATAATATATTTTGTATTAAGAATGGACAATATATTATTATTTTTCATAAGCATTTCTGCCTTTTCTTGATTATCCATATAATACATACCCATAAAAAATTGAAAATCGCCAAGCATAAAGGAATCATAACCGGACATAAGATCAATTTCATAATGTATATTCCTGTCTGGGCGCATCGTATTGCCTCCAGGACCCCCATACACAACAGGATAGAACCTATAAGGCTGGGTTTCATATTTTATAAAGGAAAATTCTTCGTATGTCTTTAAATCCTCATTTACATATGAGGCATCACTACTTCCCTCAACATAATTCCCGAAAGAGCGAAGATCAAAAAACATCAAAACTATTAATAAAATATAAATAAATTTATTTCTTTTAAAAGTAGAAAGAAATAATAGAACAATAAGTATACAGCTAAAGATAATTGGAACATAAACTGCATAGTTCTTTGGTTCAGTTGTTATAAGAAGTGAGCTAAAATTTTCTTTTAAAAAAGTAAAATTATTAGAAAAGCTAAAATTGCTTATTTTTTTAAGTATCAGGTTTGAAAAACCTAAAGTAACCCCGATAAGTCCTAAAAGCGATATTAAAGCAATAATAATTCTTTTTATTTTTTTATTAAAATTCTTTATAAAATGATTAAACCCAAAAGCTGCTAAAATCGCATATGCTAATCCAAATTCAAACCAGTTTCTTGGTGATATCCTTAACATATTATAAATTGGTATATGATACATCAACTTATAGAAAGGTGTATTCGCACCCATTACCAGAATAAAAGAAAAAACAAGAATAAAAATCCAGAAGTATTTATCTTTTTTTCTACTAAACAATCCAATAATTAAAAATGGTATAGTTGTTATTCCAAAATAACCAACTATTTCAATATAGGATAATGCACCAAAGAAACTGACTCCTGACGGTCCGCCACCATAAATAAACGGCGATATTATAGTTAAGATCATTTTTTTTGGATAGGAGAGAAATGAAAATTCTCCAAAGCTTATTGTATTTCTTACGCTATGGCTCAGCAACTCATATATTGGAAATAATTGAACACTTATAAGCAAAGTTGTAATTATAAAAATTGAAGCGGCGTATAAAAAGTAATAATTTCTTTTTACATTAATGAATGAGTAATAGATGATATATAAAAGAATTACAATAGAACCATATAAAAATATTTGAGCGTTACCTGCAAAAAAAGCAAAAGCATAAAAAATTGACCCGATAAGGATAAATTTAAATTTTCTGCTCTCCCTGAATTTATCCAAAAAATACAAAATAAGCGGAAACCAGATTATACAATATAGCATCTGCGCATGGCCTTTATGACAAATCATAACACCACTGAACATGAACACCAGACCGCCAACAAAGCTTGCAAGTTTATCCAGCTTATACCTGTTTAAAAATATGTAAGTAAAAATTCCAGCAAGCGAATAATGCAGCAGAATTGAAATGTTGTATGCAACTGAAAGTGGAAAAATAAAATACAAGGCCCATAATATTGTATATAGTATGCCTGCCGGCGCATCTGCAAATAAGGGAAATCCACTATAAATATATCTGTTCCAGAAAGGAAATTCACCATTTCTTATTGAATTGACTATCAAATCCCATATAGGGAGTGTATAATTGTTTGGGTCACCATTACCAAATATTAAGGTACTGATTTTATAAGAATCATTAAAAAAAAGAAAAGGCAGAACAAAAAAAACAATTACAATTATAATATCAAATTTATATTTTTTAATTTGCTGTAGCATCTAAAATATATTCTAAAATCATTTTTTTAAAAAAAATATTTTCAAATCATCGATATATTAAAAGTTTAATTTTTTTATTCGATTTTATAATTCATATGTACTATTTAAGCTTGGTACTT
>Ga0315551_10003182_pt1 | contig 11732 bp, 11 predicted proteins | sample SalMarSW160290MG_FD_203678 | JGI IMG/M metagenome (GOLD analysis project Ga0315551, IMG submission 203678) | Salt marsh sediment microbial communities from the Plum Island Ecosystem LTER, Massachusetts, United States - Salt Marsh Sediment SW1602-90 ... | reverse complement strand
CCTCTGCCCAAACGCTCATGGTTAACGCCGGGACAAAGAACAGTAGCAGATATGGAAAGAAGCTATTGAGCTGGTCAAGATTGGCCAGATTGTTGGCGAAAAAACGCTCCTGCCAGAAAGCGGCGGCGGCACTCAGAAGAATAAAGAGCGTGATGAAAACGTATCCGGTGGGACTGCTGAAATACCTTCGCAGGTCGCGTTTACAAATGACCCAAATGACGCTGGAATTGAGCTTCATACCGTTCCTCCATTATGTTCTCCGGTTGGCATCGGTGGGGATTCGGTCAAGTGATAGAAGGTTTCCTCCAGGGAGTTCTCCCTGGTCAATTCTTGGGGAGTAGTGTCCAACAGCAACCGACCTTCATGCACCAGAAGTACTCGTTCAGCCACCGCCGTGACTTCCTGAAGGATGTGGGTAGAAATCAGGACCGTTTTTGACTTGCCCAGCTCAGTTATGTTAGTACGAAAGTCCCGGATCTGATTGGGATCCAACCCGGCGGTCGGTTCATCCATGATCAGGACGTCAGGGTCATGCAAGAGGGCCTGGGCCAGCCCCACGCGCTGGCGGTAGCCCCGGGACAACTTGCCGATCGGTTTTTCCAGGATTTCGTGCAGAGCGCACAGAGCTTCAACCACCTCAAGCCGCCGCGTCAATCGGGTTCCGTTCAGACCACGCACTTCGCCGAAAAAACGCAAAAGGTCCAGCGGCGTCAAGTCGTCATAAAGAGGCCCGTTCTCCGGAAGGTACCCTAACCGTTTGGACGCTTCCAGCCGATTGGTGCGGATATCGAGACCGGCAATCGACGCTGATCCCTCGCTGGCGGCAAGAAACCCGCTAAGGATTTTCATGGTGGTTGTTTTTCCAGCACCGTTAGGACCCAGAAAGGCGACAATCTGGCCTTTCGGGATGGAAAAGGTGATATCTTTGATTGCGACAAAGGAGCCGTAATACTTGGTCAGTCCTTTGGCTTCAATCATGGCCATGTTAGAATTATCATTCACTAAATTTACCTCACCTCACATTTGATAGTCAAAGACTAAGCAATCCTTTTTTCATCTTGGCATAAGCTGGAACAAAAAGTATATGCTATTTCTCATCCCGTCAAGAGGAGCTATTTGGATGAGCTTCTTATTCCGTTGGACATTGTTCGCGGTCATTAAGTGATTATATACCGTCCCAGGCCACTGGTTCCAACCTGAGTTCGATCACTCCGTAGTCTGATGGCATCCTCAAACTCGTTTGGGGATGTTGACAACCACCTCCCTGAACCTGCTCACTCGATTATTTGTGAAGCTCGTTGAATTCTGCAACCCAAGCATCAATCTGCTGGTCGTTTACCCCCTTTTGTTTGGCCAAATCTGCGAGAGTTCCCCAAAACGGTTCCCCGCACACCACACATGGAAGCCCTTTTTCGATGAGAAATCTCACCGCACCTGGGTAGTCCTTTATGAGCTGCTCAATGGTGATATCAGCGCTTATCATGTGATCCGGAGAGCAGTGTCTACTTTCTCTCCTGCAGCTCCTTTTTCAAAAACTCGATGACCTTCACGGGGGTGGGGTCAACATTGTTGAGAACCGCCAGATAATATGATACGAAGTCGCCCAACTGAACCAGGCTGAGCATTCGTTCAAGCGGCAGGCTGCCTCGCGAATGAACCTCGATCAATTCAACTTCTTGCTGTTTGATAATTCCTTCAACAATGTTCATCCGTTTTCGAATTTGAGGGTGGTCGTCGCTGTCACGAAGGACTATGACAACCAGATGCTCACTGTGCATCTGGACCGTGTCCGACCATCCCACCAGTTCGTTATGATTGAATTCAGCGAAGTGATTGACAAAAGCAAGATTCTTGGCGTTTTCACACATCTGGCCTTTCCATCGTACCCCCACAGCGTCAGTAAGTGTCGGGCCGGAGTAGATAATGGGAATTTTGCCGTGAATTTTCAGAGCGATGTTTTTCGCCGGGTTCTGTAAGAGGGGGCTGTCCTCGATGTACTTTTCGCGATAGGCTTGAAGTTTCGGGATAATGTCTGTGATTTCTTTGGCCACGTTTTTAACCAGTCCGATTTTTTCCAAGAAGACCAAAAGAGGCACCACAGAATATCCTAAGGCTGCCCGTGGCTGTAAACCCGTGGGCAGAATGGCGATCGGAATATCATTCAGGTCAGCTACCTCCTTGAGCAATCCGCCTGTGCTTATAGCAGCTACCATTGCTTTTCGGCTTAGAGCGTCATCGAGTGCAGACAAAGTTTCTTCGGTGTTACCGCTATAAGAGGATGCGATTACCAGCGTCTCATCATCAACGTACTCAGGGAGAATGTAATGGCGGCACACATGAAAGGGTATAAGCAGTTTTGAACTCAGGAAGCTACGTATCAGGTCACCTCCAATCGCCGAGCCTCCCATGCCAGCAACAATGATATTCTTTATACCTGCGAAATCATGGGCGTTTACCTGCCACCTTTGACCGATACGCAACGCTTCAGCCAACTGTTCCGGAAAGTCGAATATGCGATTATACATGTTGCCGGGGTCAATTGCCCGTATTTTCTCAACATCATCCAATAGGGTTGTTTCATCCATCTTACAGTCCTACTTAAAGTTTCCGTTTTTCCAGGGCCGTTTTGTAGTTCTGAAGCATGTTGACCGCCTCCTGCGCCGACCCGCTTGAGATAACTGTCCCTACCAAATGCCGCACTAAGTTGGAATCGATTTTTCTCACTGCGCGACAGAGGTTAAAAATACGAGCCGGGTTCACGGACAGCACATCGACTCCCATTCCAATAAACAAGGGCAAGGCCAGTGTATCACCGGCCATTTCTCCGCATATTGACACTTGCTTCTGGTGTTTCTTGCACGCCTGAACCGTTCTCCAGATCAACTGCAGCACCGAGGGGTGATAGGGGCTGTACAAATCTGATACTTTTCTATTGGACCGGTCGGCTGCCAGAGTATACTGGGTCAGGTCATTGGTTCCAATCGACATAAAGTCGACACTACCAGCCAGTTTCTCGGCGGTCATTGCTGCTGCCGGCACTTCCACCATAATACCGATTGGGATATCAGGATCAAAGTCGATCTGTTCCTGTCGCAGTTTGAACTTCACTTGGGCTATTAGCTTCCTGGCCCTTTCCAGTTCAATCATCCCTGTAATCATCGGCAGCATTATCCTGAGATTTTTTCGAGTTGAGGCCCGTAAGATGGCGCGGATTTGGGTTTTGAAATAGTGGCTCATGTCAAGCATGGCCCGAATCCCCCTCCAGCCAAGAGCAGGGTTGTCTTCTTTGGGCCAGTTCCTGTTGACCATTGATTTGTCATAGCCAAGATCAAACGTTCTGAGGATTACATAAGTGTTGGCGAACTTCTCGGCTATCTGCGAATAGCATTTAAACTGGGTTTCTTCATCCGGGAACCTGCTTTGTGCCATATAGAGAAATTCGGTTCGATAGAGACCAACGGGGATATTCTGATCTGCCAGGACATCGTCAGCAGGGCCGGGTAAAGTCAGGTTGGCAGCAATGTTGACTTCTTTGCCATCGCTGGTAAGCGGCGGAATCTGCGTGAGCCGTTTTATACGTGTAATGAGCGCCGGACCAAGCCGTTTCTTTCGCTTTTGGAACTCTGTCCAATCGTCATCGGTCGGATGAACGATAACCTCACCCGAGATACCGTCGAGAATAACGCGACAGTTGTTCGGAACCTTGTGCCATACGTCTTCCGCCAGCACTACTGGGACCACGAGGGAACGAGCCGTAAGCGCCATGTGGGAGTCACTGCCGCCCTCCGATACCAGGAAGCCAATCGCCTTGCGTCGCCGGTAGCTCACGATGTCATTGGGGGTAAACATCTTCCCGACCAGGATCGTGTTGGGCGCTAACTTGAGGTCGCCTTTGTCATAGCCGGTCAAGTGCGACAACACCTTGCCGGCCACAGCTTCAATGTCGACTACCATCTGGCGCATATATTCATCGTGCGATCTCTTGAGCGGGGCAGTTGTCTGTTGGACAAGGGCATGGTAGACATAGCCGGCGTTACAACCCTGGGAAACAATTTCTTCCTTCACCTTTTTGAGGAACTCGTAATCGCTGGCGATTAACAGTTGGGCCTCAAATATCTTGGCTACTGGTCCACCGATTTTCCTCCCCGTGGAATCAAGCAGAGCGCGGAGCTCGACAACCGTTTTTTCGACGGCATCTTCGAGGGCAGACACTTCGGCTTGTATGCGAGACACCGGTATTGGTATTTGGAGCACTTCGATATCTCCGGGCAGCATCACTCGAGCATATCCCAGCCCAATACCTTTCGAGATAGGAACTCCCCTAATTACTTTACGTTTCGCGTACATCGTTCACCTTTGTTATGGAGTTCAAAACACTCCAATTATATAAAATGGAGCCGGCCCTTGAAAGGCAAGTGGAATATCAGTCGTTTTCGCCGAAGCCGGACTCGACGACCCGTACAATTTCCTCCATGGCGCTCTCTTCGTCCGGGCCATCGACTTCGATTATTAGTTCAGTCCCTTGCTCAGCAGCCAACATCATCACCCCCATAATAGACTTGCCGTTGACGCGTAGTCCATCTTTGGTGAGAAAAACCTCCGCTTCATATCGCGAGGCCACCGTGACCAACATCGCAGCCGGACGGGCATGAAGACCAAGTCTGTTCGCAATTGTGACTGTTTTTGTAATCACGGGAACTCTTCAGCCAGAACAAACCGCTTCCCCGACACTTCCCGCACCACTCCTTTTAGCTCCATCGCCAAAAGCAGTTCCATCAGTTCCTCCACCGGCAATTCCATCGTCCGTGAAATCTGGTCAATCTGCAGCGGCCCGGAAGAGAACACGCTTACAATCTTCCTTTCGATTTCCGTCATATCGGGCAACTGCGTGAACTTCTTAGCCAGCACTTCACCCTTGAGTCGGGGAAGTTCCTCGAACACGTCTTCTGCTGAAGTGAGAAGCTTGGCTCCTTCTTTAATCAAGGCGTTGGTGCCGGTGCTCATTTGGGCATCGGGCGAACCAGGGACAGCGAACAGCTCGCGCCCCTGCTCAAGAGCATGAGCGGCGGTAATGAGAGCGCCTGACTTTTGTCCGGCTTCTACGACTACCACGCCCTCGGCCAATCCGGAAATGATACGGTTTCGCTCAGGGAAATAAGCTGGATCAGGACGAGTGGCTGGAAGGTACTCCGAGTACACCGCGCCTTGGGCTGTGATCTTTACAGCGAGCGGTCGGTTGGCCGAAGGGTACACGATGTCAAGAGAACTGCCCCAGACGGCAACGGTTTTACCACCTCCCTGAAGAGCGCCATTATGGGCTGCGGAATCTATCCCTTCAGCCATGCCGGAGACGACAATAACGCCCATCTTGGCAAGTGTAGAGGCCAAGTTGCGGGCAAATAGCTTTCCCTTTTCGGTAGGATGCCTTGTTCCCACAATGGCTATCATTTTGTCATCGTTTAAGGCGGGTTCGCCGTTTCTGAAGAGTATGGGCGGAAATTCCGGGATGTTCAAAAGCGGTTGAGGATATTCGGGATGACCGGGAAAAAGAACTGCCCAGCCCAGTTTATCTATGCGCGATGCCACCTGAGAGGCTTTGTCTCTGTCATATAGTCCCTTGATATTGGAAGCCAGCTCTCGCGAAATGCCGGGGACCGCTTCAAGGTCGAAAACAGAGGCTGACAGGACTGCCGAGGGTGAGCCGAACGCCTTAACCAGCCGGTGATAGCGTCCACGCCCGATTCCCGGAATATTCAGCAATCCTATAGCATCAGTCAGTTTTTCTTTCAGCTCGCTGTTGATCAAGTTTTTGCTCAATAGCTTGTATGAACGTGTTTGCGCCTTCTCCAGTTACCGCCGAAAGATAAATATAATCGTCCGGCAACCCTCTGGAAATCTCTTTTAGTTCATGTTGGTCGACGGTGTCGACCTTTGTAACAGTCACCAGCAAGGGATGTTTTGCCAAGCCGGTGTCGAAATCATCTAACTCTCTTTTCAAGACGCTCAGTGTTTTTTGTATATCCGGTTCGTTGACGTCAATGACATACACAAGCAATCGCGTTCTCTGAATATGTTTCAAGAACTGATGCCCCAGCCCCTTCCCTTGTGAGGAGCCTTCAATCAGGCCGGGGATATCCGCCATCACGCAGGATTTAAATTCCCGGAGCTTGACGATGCCAAGGTTGGGAACCAGCGTGGTGAAAGGATAATCGGCAATCTTTGGTCGGGCAGCCGAGAAAGTGGCCAAGATCGTTGATTTACCCGCGTTCGGTTGACCAACTAAACCGACGTCGGCAAGCAGTTTGAGCTCCAGCGAGACTCTTTTCTGTTGCCCCGGCTGCCCATCCTGTGCAGTACGCGGAGCCTGGTTAACAGGAGACTTGTAGTGGGCATTCCCATAACCCCCCTTGCCACCTTTGGCAATGATAGCTCTGCCGTCCGGTTCGTCCAGATCAGCTATCGGCTGACCTGTCTCCAGGTCTACAATGATTGTTCCCACTGGCAGCCGCAGTACAGTGTCCTGGCCAGATTTCCCTGTTTTGAGCGCGCCACTGCCCTGTTGGCCATTTGCAGCTTTGTAGTGACGTCGATAACGATAATCCAGAAGAGTGGTTAAATGCGGGTCAGCCACTCCGATAATGTCTCCCCCTTTGCCGCCGTCACTGCCGTCCGGCCCTCCCTTTGGGACAAACTTCTCGGTGCGAAAAGATACACAGCCGTGACCACCGTTGCCGGCAGTGACCTCGATTTCAACATAATCAATGAACATTGCGGCCAATATTCTCCCTGTTGAGGGGAAAGTCAATCATATATCATCTCTCATAGTGGGCTGGGAAGTCGTAATCTCAGAGTTTATTTAGATATCGTTGACCTGTGGGGGGAAAGACATATATTCCCATATATACCGTAAAACAACCGAAAGGACACAAAAAGTTTGCCAGGGATAAATCAGCGCAAGAGGCAGTTTTACGAGGAATCAAGTCTTTTCTTCGGGCGGATTTGCTTGAAATTGGGACTAAAACCGAATTATCTGACGGCCGCATCCCTTGTAAGTTCGATTGTTTCCGGATTATACTTCTGGAAAGGCTGCATGCTGTGGGGAGTCTTTTGGATGCTGGTGACGTCGTTAATGGACATGTTGGACGGCGCAACAGCGCGCGCCGGAAACATCGGCACGGTCTTTGGTGGTATTCTTGACCACGTCTCCGACCGCTACGGCGAGTTTTTCATTCTGGCCGGCATCACTCTCTCCGGTACGGTTCATCCGGGGTGGGGGCTGTTCGCACTGTTTGGCATGATCATCGCCAGCTACACCCGCGCGGCAGCAGAATCTATGGGCAAGATCGAAAACTGCGCTGTGGGGATCATGGGGCGGATGGAGAAGTTTATCATAATCATTATCGGTTCGATTCTCGAATGGTATTTCCCCGTCGGTAAATGGCCGCGCGGTGGCTGGCTGGAACTGGCGCTGATTGTCGTCGGGGTGACCTCGCTCATTACAGCCATCCAGAGGTTGGTCTATGCCAAGAAAGTCCTCGGGGACAGGCGGGAGTGATAGATTTTTCTTCTTATGTTGAGAGAAGGAAGCAGGAACCTATCAGGAATAGTAAAAGGGTTGTTTTACAGCTAAGAAGTGATTAGGACTCTGTTAAACAAATAGCGAAACCTATAAGGAGGAAGAGGTGAAAAGAGTCGCTGTTTTGGTGCTATTTGGAGCTTTGTTGATATCCTGTACAGGAGATCAAGGACCGGCAGGACCACAGGGTCCACAAGGACCTCCAGGTCTTCCAGGAGCCACGATAATCTATGTGACGGGTGTCATATCTGCCGGAGACTATGACGAAGACGGGTGGATTAACATTATCGATCAAGCCATTCGAGAGGATGCGGTTACACAAGTATACTTTTCACAAGACAAAGATACGTACGCTTGGATTACCCCCGAGTTCCAGCTCACTAATGGTCGTGTTTATATTGAGGATGTTGGGCAGACGTATTTAGGTCGGGATTACATGATTATGATTATCCCAGATGCTGGTTAATAATGTCTGGACTGTGAGCCGTAGGTCGGGTTCCGAGTCCGCTCTTAGGCGGACGAGAAATCCGACACTTGTCTAGAAAGGTCAACCTTGATTACCGCTATCGGCAACCCCGTGTATGATTACATCAAGACTCAGAAGGTGCAAACCGAGGGGCGTATCCTCTCCGGATGTTCCACCAACGCTGCGTTAGCGCTGGCCAAGCTGGGCGAACAAGTTCGGCTCATTGGCGCTGTAGGGGATGACTATACAGAAAAGTTCATCGCGGATCTCTCCCGTTTTGGCATTGAATACGAAATCATTCCTTCCCAAGAAACAGCCGGTTTCTCTCTAGTGTACTATGATGATTTCGGCAACCGCACACTCAGCCTGCTTGGTCGAGCGGCTAACATCGGGAGTATTGATCCTTCTTTCTACGACAGTTCGAAAGCGGTACTGATCGGGCCTATTCTGGGCGAAGTCTCTTTTGAGAACATCAGAGAGATAAGAAAAGGTTTTGACGGTTTGTTCTTCTGCGATCCGCAGGGGCTACTGCGTGGCGCCGATAACAATGGCCGTATCTATCATGAAAAAGTGGGCGGAATTGAGGAAGTCCTTGGTTACTTCGATATCGTTAAACCAAACGAGCTTGAAGGAGAAATACTAACAGGAATTGACTGCCGAGAAGATCCGTACGGAGCAGCCCGGATTATCAAATCGTGGGGGCCGAGAGTGGTTATTGTCACCTTGGCGGAACTTGGTTCGCTCATCTACGACGGCCATGAGTTTATTGATATTGCACCGTACGAAGTCGATCTTGTTGACGCTACTGGCTCCGGTGACGTCTACATGGCGGGATTTACCTTCGAGTATCTCAAGACCGGCGGTGATCTTAGGCGTGCGGGATGCTTTGCCTCGGCAACGTCGTCCATTATGATCGAATATGTTGGACCTGATTTTTTTCTGGACGAGCAGATGGTCCGTGTGCGTCAGGAAAAGCTTCTGAACATGCGCGACTTCAAACTGGCTGTGACAGTTAATCAATAGGCGATAAATCATACAACTATCTAATTGTAACATAATAGCCTGAAGAGCTGATCTCTTCTTCACGCGTAGGCAATTAGGCAGGAGTAGGTAACTTATATACCGCGAATTAGTGATATGTGTTTCAGTTGAGTAACCTTAAATCTGTTTAACATTGACAAGGGGGTTTATTCCAGCTCAATGTTACTGAAGCTCTAATGGGGCGACACAAGGTCGCCCCCCTAAGCGAAAGAAACTATTTGTACTCAAGTAACTAATACACGTTACACCACGTTTTCAACTATGATCTCTGACGCTTCTGTTTTCCTTATGGACATGGCGGCGGGTTTGGTCCTCCACGAAATAGGTATTCAACTAGGTATGTCAGATCAGCTATGTCGATCAATCCGATATGACTGATGATACCGTCGGTATTCCCTTCCTCTTCACATGGTGGTGGAGTACCACCACGAAACAGAAACCCAACCAGGTAAGTCAGATCAGCCACATCGATTGGCCCGATATGACTAATCAGACCATCCACATTTCCCCGGTTCTGACAGCAGCCCCCGAAATTCTGCCAGAACCCCAAATTCAGGTCATAGTTGGTGGAACTTCCAGTACCTATAATGTTTTGCCCGATAGTTACACCTAACCAGTAGTTAGTAGAAGTTCCCTGGGTACCTCCTTTGGAAAGTACCAGCCAGTTTACCTCCTCTCCGTCGGTTAGTCCAGTAGAAGACGATTGAGTTGGTGGTAGTTCCGGTTTGATCAGGTCGGGTTGTGCTACCGATTTCTTCTCCTGCTCGACAGGGGTTGCTTTTGCTTTGGCAGATGGAACTTTTCTACCCTCGGTGGCAACACCCCTCGCAGCAGTAAACATCAATATCGAGGTTGACAGCAAAGCTAGTTTTATGATGTAAAGTCTCATTTTCATATCCTCCTGTGTATTTACTTATCCAGAGTCAGTTCATCACTGTTGTCCTGAGGGCTGCTCTGCTGAGCCAGAAGCGTCTCCATCAGTGCTTGCATCTGTGCCATTTGAGTTTCGAGATCTTCTATCCTTTGCACTTTCTGCTTCAGCTCCTGCTGAGTCCTGTGCAGTTCTTTCACCACTGCCAGCGCCACACCGGCCACATCGCTTGCGGCCAAGTAGTGATTCTCGCGCATGCCATCCTCTTCTCTGATGGCACCGACATCAAACGCCTCTACAAAATCCTCAGCGACCGGCCCTATGTGGCGTTCGTCGGTATCTTTGTAATTCCAGACTTCAACCGGCATACTGGAGACTTTCTCAAGCAGCTCCTGGCCATTGAGCGGTTGGAAGTTCTCTTTGAAACTCCGGCTGGAGCCATTGGTCCAGGTACCGCCGTTTGTGAGATAGGCCCCGTTGCCGTTGCTGGTTGAAGTCCCTACTCGAAGAGGAAGGAAGCTGTAGCCGTCATGCCCATCCCGGTTGATGAATAGGCGGCCGGAAACGCTGCCGTCGAAAAATGTCACCGTGCTGGCCATGTTTACATAGACCCCTTTTCCAAAAGCCATGCTGTTGCCGCTGGTGACAGTATCCTTTTCCCCACCCGGAATACATGAATAATCACCCGTGACATAGTTATAAAGTCCACCGCCGACAGTGCTTTTCATGCCGGTAGCAGCGTTGCTGTTTCCACCAGCCACTGTGCTTCCGTCCCCGCTGGCGGTGTTGGCAATTCCACCGGCCACTGTACTTGCCGCCTGGCTGGCGGTGTTGCCGTACCCCCCGCCAACAGCACAACCAGTATAGCTCGCTATGTTGTTCCACCCTCCGGCGACCGTGCTGTAGTTGCCACTGGCGGTGCCATTGTGTCCGCCGCCAACTGTGCTCCACAGAGCCTCAGCGCTATTGGAGATGCCGCCACCAACGACGCTTCCGCTGTTGCTGGCAGAATTGTATCCTCCTCCACTGACCGTACTGGTATCGCCGCTGGCAGTATTACTACGGCCACCTGCTGCTACACTCTCAAGACCGCTGGCAGTGTTGAACAGGCCACCGCCCACTGTACTTTCATCTCCGCTGGCTACGTTGCTACGACCGCCGCCCACTACGCTTGCATACCCGCTGGCCGTATCGGAATACCCACCGCCAACGACAGCGTAATTGTTGGAGGTTCTGTTATATTTTCCCCCAGCGATAGTGGCATCAAGGCCGGTAGCCGTATTATTCCTGCCACCACCGACAGTACTGCCTTGACCACTACCGGCAAAGTTAGCAATACCACCACCAACAGTGCAGCCAAGATCACTGGCTACATTGTGCCCCCCGCCTCCAACAGTACTGCTTAGTCCGCTGGCAGTATCCAGCATACCACCGCCAACGGTACTGTAATCTCCCTCAGCGCTGTTAAAGACACCACCGCTAATGGTGCTTGCGCATCCGGTTGCAGTGTTGAACGCTCCCCCGCTTGTTATGCTTGTATCGCCGCTGGCGATGTTATTGAACCCACCACCAACAGCGGCGTAGGCACCGGAGGCATCGCTGTTAACTCCCGAAATTGCCTTCCCCTCAACCTGGAGCGGATAGCCGGGCGCAGCCGTCCCTATGCCGACAGAATCGCTCGTGGTCATAAGACGGACAACCGTGCCGTCGTCAGTCCACCCACCACCTCCACCTGGGCTTGAAAAGGCGTAGGCGGCGGTATCAGCTCGTAAAGCATA
>Ga0315551_10003176_pt1 | contig 11750 bp, 11 predicted proteins | sample SalMarSW160290MG_FD_203678 | JGI IMG/M metagenome (GOLD analysis project Ga0315551, IMG submission 203678) | Salt marsh sediment microbial communities from the Plum Island Ecosystem LTER, Massachusetts, United States - Salt Marsh Sediment SW1602-90 ... | reverse complement strand
GACACGTTCCATGGGCCTCCGACCGCCTGTCAAGCGGCCTCGGGCCATCCCTGGCGGTGGCGTTGATTGCTCGATGAGGACGCCGGGGATCATCTTGGCGGTCCCATGACCAGACCGCGCACGATTCGCGACCCCCTGTGGGGCAACATCCATGTGGATGCGGATGCCGCCGAGATCCTCGACGCGCCCCAGTTCCAGCGGCTGAGGCGCGTCAAGCAGCTCGGGCTGGCGCACCTGGTGTACCCGGGGGGCGTCCACACGCGGTTCCTCCATGCGCTCGGGGTGTATCACCTCGTCCACCAGGCGGTCGCGCATCTCGACGCCACCGGCCGACTCGAGGGCCTGAGCCCGGCCGAGCGCGACGACCTTCCCATCGTCCGGCTGGCGGCGCTGCTCCACGACGTGGGGCACTACGCGTTCTCGCACGCCATGGAGGAGCTGGGGCCCGAGTCGATTCCCGGGCACCACGAGGAGATCGCCGCCCGCTTCCTCGACGCGGGGCCGATCCGGGAGGTCCTCGATCGCTACGACCCCGGCGCGTCGGGGCGCATCGGCGCGCTCATCCGGGGCGAATCGGCGCACCCGCTGGGGGGACTGGTGGCCGGCTCGCTGGATCTCGACAAGATCGACTATCTGAGACGCGACTCGCTGTTCTGCGGCGTCCCGTACGGGGCCGTGGACGTCGACCGCCTGCTCCCGTCGCTCACGCTCGCGCGCGAGACAGCGGGTGGATCGCCGCTGGAGCTGGCGGTGACCGAGAAGGGGCTGAGCGCGCTCGAGACGCTGCTGTTCTCGAAGTACCAGATGTTCCGGAACGTCTACTGGCACCACGCCGTGCGCGCCGCCACGGTGTCGTTCGTGCGGCTGATCGAGACCGCGCTCGGGTGCGGTCTACTCGACCGGACGGAGCTCGCCGGGCCAAGCGACGAGGAGCTGCTCGGGCAGATCGCCCACCGCATCGAGCGGCTGGACGCCGGCCCGCCCTACGATCCCGCATCGGCGGTGGGTCGCGTGGTGACGCTCCTCGAGGCGCTCTCGGCGCGTCGCCTGCCCAAGCGCGTGCTCGAGCTGGCCGGTGACTCGCTGCCCAACCGGGTCGCCTCGTGGCCTTCGACGCGCCGCGACCTGGTAGGCCGTCTCGAGAACCGACTGGCGGCCGAGTGGGGCACGCCCGAAGGCACGGTGTTCGTCGACTACCCGAGCTACCCGGGCATGCTGGAGCTCAACCTGCTCCTGGTGCGGAACGACGGGGCGGTGCAGCGGTTGACGGAGCTCGGGGAGCGCGGTCTCATCGACCTGCCGCGTCTGGGTCGCGCCCTGCACCACTCCGCACGGGTGCTGCGCGTGTTCTCGCTCGATCCGATCGTATCGCGGGACGCGAGGCCGTTGCTCGAGCTCATCGAGGCGCCGCCGGAACAGGTCGAGGAACGGCTCGAGGACCCCGCGCCGCTCTTCTCCTGAAGGGCGCGGTCGCCTCACTCCTCGCTGACGGCCTCCACCACGATCGTCGTGATGTTGTCGTGCCCGCCCGCCTCGTTGGCCGCGGCCACGAGGCGGCCGGCGAGCGCGTCGGGCTCGCCGTCGTGGACGATCATGGCGCGCAGCTCGTCCTCCGGCACCATCGACATAAGCCCGTCGGACGCGAGCACGAACCGGTCGCCCTCACGCAGCTCGCCCACGAACGTGTCCACCGGGACCTGTGCCGTCGTCCCCAGGGCCCGCGTGAGGAGGCTCGAACGCGGGTGGACGCGCGCCTCCTCGTCGGAGATCCGCCCCTGATTGACCAGCTCCTGCACGTAGGTGTGGTCTTCGGTGATCTGGCGCACCTCTCCGTCCCGCACCATGTACGCCCGGCTGTCGCCGACGTGCGCGATCACCCACCACCCGTTTGGCGACAGGAGGAGTGCCGTGGTGGTGGTTCCCATCCCCGCCCGGTCGGGGTGTGCCTGACCCTCGATCAGGATGCATCGATTGGCATCGGCGACCGCGGTGTGGAGCCGCTCTCGAGCTTCGTCCCGCGGAGCCTCCGCATCGAGGAGCGCGACGCCCTCGGTCGCGCACCGCACGGCGAGCGAGCTCGCGATCTCCCCGGCGGCGTGGCCGCCCATGCCGTCGGCGACGACGAACAGACCCGGGGGAGAGTCGACGCCGAACGAGTCCTCGTTCTGCTCCCGCACCCGCCCCACGTCCGAGACGACGCCGTACCTCCAGGCCATGTGCCGGCTCACGCCAACGGAATCCCCATCAGTCGGATTGCTCAGTGATCCCTTCCTTCCGCCCGTGCCCCGACGCGGCGGATTCGGACAACATCACGCGCCCGACATGCGCGGACAAGTCTCGGGGCCGTACACTCAGATCGACCGGAATCGAGACGAGGAGCTCACGACATGCCCGCTACAGGGTCGTCCGGGGTCCAGGCGACCACCGGCCGCGACGCCGCGCCGCGCGTCCGGCTCGAGCACCTCGACCAGCTGTGGTTCCAGGTGACGGGGACGATCTGCAACCTGCGCTGCACGCATTGCTTCATATCGTGCGCCCCCGACAACCACGCCTTCGAGTTCCTGTCCCTCGAGGAGGTGCGCGCGTGGCTCGCGCGCTCGGCCGCGTGGGGCGTCAAGGAGTACTACTTCACGGGCGGCGAGCCGTTCATGCACGTCGATCTGCCGCGCATGCTGGCCGAGACGCTCGCGCGCGGTCCGGCCACCGTGCTGACGAACGGGACGCTTCTCCCCGACCGGGCGCTCGTCCCGGTCGGGGACGCGGCGCGCCGCTCGCCGTACTCGCTCGAGATCCGCGTCTCGGTCGACGGCACCTCGCCCGAGACGAACGATCCGATCCGGGGCGAGGGCACGTTCCAGCGCGCGATGGACGGGGTGCGCAAGCTCCTCGGCGCGGGGTTCCTGCCCATCGTGACCGCGACCCGGGTGTGGGAGCCAGAGCGGGACGAGGAGGTGAGACGCGAGTTCATGGCGCGGCTCGAGGAGATCGGGTATCGGAACCCGCGTCTCAAGATCCTCCCATCGCTCCGCATCGGCCGCGAGGCGCACCGCGATCGGGGATACGACGAGACCGAGCGGGTCACCGCGGACATGCTGGCCGGGTACGAGAGCCGGCAGCTCCTGTGCGCCACGAGTCGCGTGGTGACCTCGCGCGGCGTGTACGCGTGCCCGATCCTCATCGACAGCCCCGGCGCGCGTCTGGGCTCGACCCTCGAGGAGGCCGACCGGCCGGTAGCGCTCGCCGAGCGCGCCTGCTACACGTGCTGGCTGCACGGCGCCATCTGCACGAACTACGGGGGGATCGGCCGTGACGCGTCGTGACGCCCGCGCCCCCGTCGATGTCGGACCGCCCCCGGGCCCGCCGACCGGGTCGAACGGGGGTGCCCCGACGAGGATCGCGCTTTTCGGGGGCGTCTACAGCAACCACCTGGCCCTCGCCACCGCCATCGAGGACGCCTGCCACCGGGGCGCGGAGGCGCTCTACTGCCTCGGCGACGTGGGCGCGTTCGGTCCCCACCCGGACCGCGTGTTCCCGCTCCTCGTGGACGCCGGCGTCACGGTGGTGCGCGGCAACTACGATGACTCGATCGCCCGCGGCCTGGAGGACTGCCAGTGCGGGTACACGGACCCGCGCGACAACCACTATGCGCGGCTCTCGTATCGCTACACGTACGCCAACACGAGCGAGCGCTGGCGCCGCTGGCTGGGGACGCTCCCCGAATCGCTCCGTCTGACGGTGGGAGGGCGGCGCATCCTCCTGTGTCACGGCAGTCCCCGCCATACGAACGAGTTCCTGTGGGAGTCGGCCACCTCCACGCAGTTCCTCGCCTGGCTGGCCGATGCGTACGAGGCCGACATCATCCTCGCGACACACACCGGGCTCCACTGGAAGCGGCCCCTGCCTCCGGGCGTGGGAGGCATGGAGCGCATGTTCGCGAACGTCGGGGTCCTCGGGCGCCCGGCCAACGACGGGACGCCACGCGTGTGGTACGCCATGCTCCACCTCCCGGGCCGGCCGGAGGGTGGTGCGGACCTCGAGTTCATCCCGGTCCGTTACGACCACGAGCGCCTCGCCGGCGAGATGCGCGCCGAGGGGCTTCCCGAGGAGTTCGTCGAGACGATCCTCACCGGCTGGTGGACGACGTGTCTCGAGGTGCTCCCCGCGCGCGAGAGGAGCCGCGGTCGCTTCTGAGCCCGTGATGTCGCGCGTTGCGGGGCTTTCGCGCCGCGTCTAGCTTGCCAGCCAACGCACCCGAGAGCAGGCACCGCGGAACCCCGGAAACGATGCCGCGAACCGGTCGCAGGTCGACCGCCGATCCGATGGATCGGGCAGTCACCTCCCTCGACCTCTACCTCGAGGAGCTGAGCCGCTATCCCCTGTTGACGGCCGCGGAGGAAGAATCCGCGGCTCGCCAGGCGCGATCCGGGGACGAGGCCGGCCTCGAGATCCTGGTGCGCTCCAACCTCCGCTTCGTCATCACGGTGGCGAAGAAGTACCAGAACCGCGGGCTCTCGTTTCTGGACCTCATCCAGGAGGGCAACGTCGGGCTGATCACCGCGGCGCGGAAGTTCGACCCGGACCAGGGCGTCAAGTTCATCAGCTACGCGGTGTGGTGGATCCGCCAGTCGATCCTCGCGGCGATCGCCCGACAGGGTCGCTCCGTGAGGCTGCCGCTCAACCGTGCCACCGAGCTCGCGCGCGTCGTGCGGGTGCGTGCCGAGCTGCGGCAACAGCTCGACCGGGAGCCCTCCAGCGAGGAGATCGCCGAGCTGGCCGAACTCACGCCGGCCACGGTCGACATGCTACAGACGCTGAACGTCGCCGAGGTGCGGCTCGACGCCCCGGTGGGCGAGGCCGACGACGGTCAGCTCGGAGAGCGCTTTCTGGTCGACGAGGACTCGCTGGAGGACTCGGTCGAGATGCTGCTCCTCAAGCAGCATATCGCGGACGCGCTGCGGGACTTGCGCCCCCGGGATGCCCGCGTCGTCCGGCTGTACTACGGCCTCCAGGGCGAGGAGGAGCACACGCTGGAGGAGATCGGGCAGATCCTCGGCGTGACCCGCGAGCGCGTGCGTCAGCTGCGCGATCGCGCCCTGCGCGAGCTCAGGGAGGGAAAGAGCGGAACCGTGCTGGCCAGCTTCGCGGCCTGAGCAGGCAGCGGAGAAGGCCGTCGCGCGGGGGCCCGGTGGCCGCGGGCGGCCACGCCTCCGTTCAACGCAGGGTCAGACGCGTGAGCGCATCGCACACCGGCGGCTCGACCCAGCTCACGCCGTGCTCCGCCTCGCCGGGCCCCGTGACGCCGAGCGCGAAGCTCGTCGAAGTCGCGTCGTAGCGGCGGAGGACATCGATCCGGTCCGCTCCGACCCGGATCCAGTCCGCGAACGCGAACGCTTCCTTGTCGGCCGCGTCGTCGTAGCGACGCACCTCCTCCCAGATCGGGATGAACCCCTCCGTCGGCTCGAAGCGGGCCAGGAAGAAGAGGGACACCGCCTGTGAGCCCGGCGGTCCCGCCGCCAGCGAGTCGGCGATGAGATAGGTGGCGGCCATCCCCGGAAGCGTGTCTCCCGGGATCTCGACGGGCGTTATGTCGGCCCGCTGGGCGAGGAACGCCCGGCCTCCACCGATGAGCCGCTCGGCGAGGACGGGTCCCGCCACGCTCATCGACCGGTTGGCCGCGATCGGCGGCGCCCGTCGCGGGGTGGAGAATCCGCTCACGCCCCGGGGGACCGCGAACGCGAGCCTGGGGGCGTCCTGACCCGGGGGCAGGAGGGCCTGACCCGTGGCGATCGAGGCGCACGACCCGCCGCCGGGGCGCGGCACCCCGTCCAGCACGAGTGTCCCGATGCGGCTCCCACGCGCCAGCAGATCGAGCTCCGTTCCCGGAGACAGGAACGCGGAGTCGAACCGGGCCCGAAAGCTCGGGTCCTCGGTGTCGGGGATCGACACGCCGGCGAGGGTGGTCCCGTCGTCGCGCCCGAGCATCGCGAGCGGGACCGCCCGTGCGGCGCCCCGCTCGTCGAGCCGGACGACGAACAGGTGCGGACCCGTCGGCAGGGGGATCTGCTCGGGCTCGAGCTCCTCGGTGGCGCCGGTCCTGTCCGGGGGAGGTGCGGGATTCTCGAGCGCGATCTGGCCGCCGCCCCATTCCACCTCGCACGCGGCCAGCCCCGCGCACAGGGTCGCGGCGAGCGTAGCGGCGACCCGCCGGGCGCCGGGCGCCCGGCGCGCCCGGTGACCGTCCCGCCGCCTGGAGCGTATCCCGTGAACCGACATGGCGGTACAGTAGGAGCCCCGTTGTCGGGTAGCAAACGAGGAGGGCAGGCGTGATGGGGCCGGTTCGGCACCCCGGCGGAGCTGGCGGCATGGCCGCAAGCGTCGTCCGGCCCGGGAGCTTCGTGGGGGAACCCTGATGACGACCTTCGGTCCGTCCGACCGCGGGCTCCGGCTCGCCTTCCCGCGGGCGCTCACGCTCATCCTCATCGTCTCCTGCGGTCACCCCCGGACACCCGATCCGAGGACCCCGCCCGGATCGCGACCGTTCGCGCCGAGCTCCTCGAGCGAGCGGAGGAGGACCAGCGGTACCGGGAGATGGACTACGGCACGATGGACGGCTCCGTACGGGCCCGGACGTTCGCCGAGTTCGCCGTGGCCGGACTACGAGCGGCGGATGGCGCGGCTCCAGGAGCGGGAGCCTTTCGCCGCGCCGCGCGGCCCGGGAGACACGACCTCGAGGAGGCGGTCGAGCCGCTGATCGGGAGGCGGCACGACAACGATGTCGCCCCGTCTGCATTTCGTCGGCCTGACGCACCGACCGGCTCACCGCCGGACGGCCCTCGGAGTCGCGGCGCAGGTCACGGGTCCGGTGGCGGCCGCGGCCGGCTCCGGTCAGTCCTCGGCGAACACGCCGGTCAGAGAGATCTCTCCGACGCTCGTCTCGCCGATGTGGACCGGCAGGGTCCCGACGAAGCGCTCGTGTCGCGGCTCCACGCGGTTGACAGGGATCGGTGTCGCGGATTACGGCCCCACGAGGAAGCGCACGCGCCGGGGCAGATCGGGCAACTGCTCTGGGTGACCCGGCGGGGCCGTGGACGGACGAACCCGCCCTCCACGGCCCCCGGGCCGTCAACGGCTGATCAGGCGGCGGTCGCTCGTCCCTTCATCTCGATCAGCATTACGTCCACCGGGGCCGTGCCCGTGTTCGTGGGCAAGTGCGATCCCGCGTCGACGCAGGTGACGTCCCCGACATCCCCGGAGGGCCCGGCGACCGTCTCCCCGTCCGGGAGCTGGAACGTGACCGATCCGGCGGGCGCCAGGTAGACGATGCAGTCCGCCGGATGGTAGTGCATCACCGAGGTGTCGCCGGGGTTGTAGTGCACACGGACCAGCCGGTAGACGTCGTTCTCGACCTCGACGGTGTAATGCTGCGGATCCGCCTCCGTCGCGAGCGGATCGGCGGGCATCGCGGCCGTCCCGGCCATCGCCCCATCCTTGAGCTCCACGAGCACCACCTCTCCGCGCGTGTCGCTCGTGTTCTCGGGCTGGTGCGCCCCGGCCGGGTAGCACTCGACCTCGCCGGGGCTCACCGAGTCGTGGATCGTCGTGTCGTCGGGCAGATGCATGTCGAACTCGCCCGACGACAGCGCGATCGCGCAGCTCTCCGGGTGGGTATGCATGACCGACGTCTCGCCGGCCCCGTAGGAGATCCGAAGCACCCGGATCGCGTCGTTCTCGAACGCGACCGAGTAGTGCCCGGGATCGGCCGCGACCGCGTCCGGATACTCCACCGGCGTGTCGGCGCCGGCACAGGCCGCCAGGAAGTAGAGAGAAAGAACGGGAACCGCCGTACGCGTGTGCATCGACGAACCTCCCTCTGAGGACGGAACGGCACCGAACGACAGCCTCGGTCCGCGGTCGAGACAAGAAACGCGGCGGAACCGGACTCGGCAACAGGTCGGGGGCGCGGCGCTCAGGGATCGGGACCATCCGACCCGACCCTGGCTAGCGTCCTCGCTCGAGCTCGACACGGGGTTTGAGAGTCGGTTGATACCGCCCGGTATGATGGGTGGGGAAGGGAGATGATGATGGTAGATGTCGATGCAGGAACTTGTAAGACGGGTGGACGCGGCGAGCGACGCGCTCTACGGCGGGCGGCGCCCGGTCCACGATTCACGTGAATCGTGGACCTTCGACGGTGCGCCCGACTCCGCGACCGCCCGGATCCGCGATTCACATGAATCGTCGGCGACCGACCCCGTGCGACCGGGACCCACGATTCACGTGAATCGCCCGCCGCCGCGGTCCCGAAGCCCGCCGTTTCGGTGGGAGGAACCCGGGAGACCGAAGTCATCGGCCCTCGGTGTAGGCGATACAGCCGTCATGAAGGCTGCTGGAACTCCTCGGCGAACACGGCCGTGAGAATCTCATCCGGCGCCACGATGCCGCGGCGCTTTCTGGATACGAAGACGAGGTCGGGCTGGACCCCCTCGCCCGTGCCCGGGAATCGGACTCCGATGGGCGCGTACCAGAGCCAGCCGTGGCCAGGATCGACGAGAAGACGTGAACTGCCCCACCGCTGCAATTGCGGGGATCCTGCCCCGCTTCCATCGTTCCCAAGAGGCACCTTGACCACAAAGCGTCCTGGCGAACGGACCTGCGCCAACGTGCACGTTGTGTGACATCGGCCCAACATTCTGAACGTCAGAGGCCATGGGGAATAGCAGCTCATGAAGTCGCTATGGGAGCAGCCACGGCGCGCGGAGATCCATGATCGAATCAACCACCTGTCTCCAGAGCGGGAACGCCTTTGGGGGACGCTGACCGCCCACGCGGCGATCGCGCATCTCAGCGATTCGCTGCGGATGGCGCTGGGGGAGATAGAGGAGGCGCCGGTGCCTGGCCTCCTCCGTCGACAGCCGATGAAATGGCTTGCCATCAACGTGCTGCCGATGCCGAAGGGCGTGAAGGGACCTGCGGGGTACTTCACGACGAAGCCCGGTGACTGGGAGCGAGATCGCCAGGAGCTGGTTCGGTTGATCGAACGCTGCACCGAGCGGGCAAGCACGGAGCCCTGGGGCGAGAATCCCTTTTTTGGAAGGTTGTCGAAGCGGCAGTGGGGCGTTCTGGCATACAAGCACATCGACCATCATTTGCGGCAGTTCAGCTGCTAGCTTCGGGGACGCATCGGCGTCCCGACCCGACATAGCAGGTCCACTGGCGGCTCCGGGCGTACGGCCCTCCGCGAACCCCGCGCTCGCGCGGCGTCGCCGGTGGCCCAGACGTCATGTGACAGCGCGCTTTGGCAGGTGCAAGCTCAGTTGAAGGGAGGGGACGAAGTTGTCGGAGCGATCAGGAACCCTCGCTGACGATCCGTTCGGCGGTCGACAGCCAACCAGTCACGAACGGCTGACGGGGGTGCCGTGGGATGCGTCGTACGACGACGGCCTTGCGCCCTGGGACATTGGCCGGCCGCAGCCAGCACTCGTGCGTTTGGCATCCGAAGGCGGATTCGCCGGAGCGGTGCTCGATGCGGGCTGCGGGACCGGCGAGAACGCTCTTCACCTCGCCTCGCTGGGATTGTCGGTTCTGGGCGTGGACGTGGCTGAGACGGCGTTGGCGATCGCGCGAGAGAAAGCCGACCACCGGGGGATCGAGGTCGCGTTTGCTGTGGCTGACGCGTTCCAGCTGGAACGTTTGGGGCGCTCGTTCGACACAGTGCTGGACTGCGGCTTGTTCCACACCTTCGACGGCGACGAGCGACCAACATACGTGGCGAGTCTGGCGTCGGTGGCCGAACACGGCGGAACCCTGCATGTGCTGTGCTTCAGTGACGAGGGTCCCGACACCGGCCCGCACCCCATCCGTCGGGAAGAGGTGAGGGCGGCGTTCGGCCCCGGCAGTGGATGGCATGTAGTCGCCACGGAACCGGACCGGCTTCAGACGAGATTGCACGAGGACGGCGCGCCGGCCTGGTGCGCGACGATCAGACGGATCTAGGCAACGCCAGGAACGTCGTTTGAAATCGTTCCGCGCAAGGACGAATGATTTGAAGCGGCCGGTCACTTCGTGATCGGGGACGGGCTCTCGCGCTGAAACGTGGAGGCGTGACGATGGCGGATGCCGGTTCGTGCGTGACGATCCACATGGTAGCGAGCCTCGATGGCTTCATCGCTCGCAAGGACGGGAGCGTAGACTGGCTGGAAACGTCGGACGACTTCGAAGCCGGGGAGACCCTCGACCCGGAGCGTGTCGAGGCGTTTCTCGCGACGATCGACTGCTACGTCATGGGGTCTCGAACCTACGAGACCGCGTTGGGTTTCGAGGCGAAGGGGCTCGGTTGGGCCTACGGCGACAAGCCCACCTTCGTCCTGACGAGCCGCGCGCTGACGAAGACCAGGGACACGGTCGAGTTCTATGCCGGCGATCTCCGGACATTGGTGAACGAGCGGCTGAGACCGACCTTCCGCAGCATATGGTTCGTGGGAGGTGGCATGGTCTCGGGCGAATGCCTTCGCCTCGGGTTGGCCGACGAAGTTCGGTACTCGATCATGCCCATCCTGATCGGTGACGGCATCTCGTTCTTCGAGGGCCTCGACGCGGACGTGGGGCTTCACCTCTTGGAGGTGAAGGCGTACAAGAGTGGCATGGTTGCGCTCCGGCACGCAGTTCAGAAGTAGAGGTCGCGCGTTGGGGATGGTGGCGCTGCTACCTCCGCCGGGGGATGCGTGAGCTGCTGGGGTGTAGCGTCCCACAGAAAGGTTTGGAGTTGTCCCCTCTCCGCGGACAGGTTTCGGCTTGAGACTCAAGCGGCCGAGGCGCGCCTCCTTTCGTAGTTGAGGGGCGATATGTGGCCCAGTGCCGAGTGCCGGCGGTGCGGGTTGTACCAGCCCTCGATGAAGTCGAACACCGCCATCTTCGCCTCCGCGTGGTTTCGGAAGCTGCGGCGGTCGAGGAGCTCGCACTCGAGCGTGGCGAAGAAGCTCTCGCAGAGCGCGTTGTCGTACGCGTCGCCGACCGAGCCCATCGACGGCCGGACCTTCGCCGCCTTGCACCGGAGGCCGAACTTGATGGACGTGTATTGACAGCCCTGGTCCGAGTGATGGATGACCGAATCAGGTCTCCGCTGCCAGAGGGCCATGTTCAGCGCCTGAAGCACGAGCTCAGTCCTCAGGTGCGTCTCCATCGACCAGCCCACCACGCGACGGCTGCAGGCGTCCACCACGACCGCCAGGTACAGGAACCCGCTCCAGGTCGGAACGTAGGTGATGTCGGCCACCCACAGCCGATCGGGCTCGGTGACGGAGAAATCCCGCTCGACAAGATCTGGAGCTGGCCAGGCGTCCTTCGACCGCTTCGTCGTCCGCCACTTCTTCCGTCGGCTCGCGCCCTTCAGGCCTTCCAGCGCCATCAGCCGGCCCACCCGCTTGTGGTTCACGAGCCAGCCATCGTCACGGAGCTCGGCGTACATCCGCGGCCGACCATACGTCTCCCGGCTGAACTCGTGGATCTCCCGCATCCGCGCAAGCAGCCGCTCGTTCCCGACCTCGCGGTCCGACGGTGGTCGATCCCGCCACCCGTAGTACCCGCTGGGGGAGACACCCAGCACCCGGCACAGCGTCCTCACCGCGAACTCCGCCCGATTGGCTCTCACGAACTCGTAGACCTCGGGGGCACCGAGTCGGTCTCCCGAGCGAACCAGGCCGCGGCTTTTTTTAGTATCTCCCGCTCGATCCGGAGCTGCTTGTTCTCCCGGC
>Ga0315551_10003169_pt1 | contig 11756 bp, 9 predicted proteins | sample SalMarSW160290MG_FD_203678 | JGI IMG/M metagenome (GOLD analysis project Ga0315551, IMG submission 203678) | Salt marsh sediment microbial communities from the Plum Island Ecosystem LTER, Massachusetts, United States - Salt Marsh Sediment SW1602-90 ... | reverse complement strand
ATCGTTTATACTGAGCGAATTTCTCCTCCATCTCTGTAAACAAAGGAAATCTCATGGTCTTGATGATTTTCCTCAGCCGCTCGATGCGCTGGGGGCGCGGGGTTTCCTGATCGGCGAGGATCTTCCCGATCTCTTCGCCGGCGAGCACAGAGGAGACGGATACCCCATCCCGCAAAGAGATCTCCCGCAAAAAGGTAATAATCTCCTTGACGCGGTTCTCCCCTGGGCGCAAGGCCTCCAGGAGGGGGAGGATGGCCCCCTGCGCTTCCCTGTCGAGTTGCAGGAAGTGGATCGAAGCAGACAGGGACAGCCCTTCCCATACCAGGAGTTCCTGCAGCCCCAGCGGTAATCCCGCCAGGGCAATCACCTGCTTTAAGATTCTGACATTGGACTGAAGAGCAAACAGAGGGAGATAGCGGTCTATCACCTCCCGTTCGGGTATGCCGAAATCGAGGAGCTTACGGAGGGCATGGGCCTTCTCCACGAGGTTGAGGCGGCGCGTGAGATTGTGCCCTATTGTCAGCAGCAGGGCCTGGAGGTCATCGAGCTCGCCCTGGTGATAGACGACGGCCTGCGTCTCGGCGATGGCGAGGTGCCACATGGCCTCGGCACGCTTAAAGCCGCAGACGATCTGGTATCTTCCATCACCTCGCTTCCGCAGGATGAGGGGTTCCACGAGGCCGACCAGCTTGAGGGAGGCCAGCAGGGGCTCCACATCCGGCAAAAAGGTGATGAGGAAGGTCGTATCTTCCCGGTCGATCTCGCCGAGGGGGATCATTTTTGATCTGCGCATCGTTCGCTCCATGGTCTTGTAGTCTCCTCTGCACTCATACAAAGATTATACCGTTACCTTTTTATGCGTGCCAAGGGATTTCTTTGCTCCGAAGGTTGGACTGCAGGGGCGCTTGTGTTAGAATGCATACAGGGTATAGTAAGGCCATGCCGGAAGATATCGAACAGCGAATCGAGACACTGGCCCAATGGCTTCATGAATCGGCCTATCTGGTGGTCTTCACCGGGGCCGGGGTAAGCACGGAGTCTGGGTTGCCGGATTTCCGGGGGCCCGACGGGGTGTGGACGCGAAAGGAAAAGGGGTTGCCCCCTCCCCCTGCGCAACGACCCTGGTCCGAGGCGGACCCAAACCCCGGCCACTATGCCATCAGGGAACTCCAAGATATGGGGAAACTGAAGTTCCTGATCTCTCAGAACGTGGACAACCTCCATTTGAAATCGGGGATTCGCCCGGAGCTGTTGGCAGAGCTCCATGGCAATCTCACCAAGCTCAGGTGTCAGCGCTGTGGGGAGACAGTGGATAAAGCTACTGGGGTGTCCCAGTGCAGCTGTGGTGGGGATTTGGTCTCCAGCGTAGTGGATTTTGGACAATCCCTGCCGGAGAAGGATCTCAAGGAATCCTTTGACCACTCCCAACGGTGCGACCTCTTTGTGGCGGCGGGTTCCAGCCTGGTGGTCACCCCAGCGGCCCACATGCCCGTTGAGGCCCTGAGGGCCGGGGCCAAGCTGGTGATCGTCAACCAGGGGGAGACCCCCCTTGACCAGTATGCCCACCTGCGTTTTTATGAGAGCACAGGGGAGGTCCTCCCCCAGGCGGTGGCCCTGCTGAAGCAGACGATGGAGGGATGAGTCGATGGATCTCTTTCTCCAGCCCACCGAGGCTATCGATTGCGACCATCCTCAGATTAAAGATCTCACCTCCCAGACTATCAGTGGCGCACGGGATGTGCACGAGCGGGCGCAACGGCTCTTTTATCTTGTCAGGGATACCGTTCCGTATAACCTCTATGTCCCCTTTCACCTCCTGGAGCACTACAAGGCCAGTACGACGCTGCGCCGGGGCAGCGGCTATTGTGTTCAAAAAGCGGTCCTGCTGGTCGCCCTGGCGCGGGCGGGAGGAATTCCTGCGCGATTGGTCTTCGCCGATATTCGCAATTACCTCACCTCAGAGCGGGTGGCGGAGATGATGGGGACCAACCTCTTCATCTTCCACGGCTATGTGGAGTGGTTGCTCGGGGACCGCTGGGTGCGGGTGACCCCCACCTTTGATAAAGAAATATGTCGGGAGCACGGCTATCCGGTGGTGGAGTTCAATGGTCGGGATGACGCCGTCTTTCCTCCCCTCGATGCCGAGGGTCGAACATTCGTAGAATATGTGCGGCACCACGGCACCTTTAGTGATGTCCCCCTTGATCTGATCCTCCAGGGCTGGGAACGGGTCTACGGGAAGGGGAGGACCGATATGTGGAAGGAAATGCTTCAGGGTAGTTTTTGAAACGGTTTTTTTCTTGACATCTTTTATGCGTTTTGTTATAGAGACTCGGAGGTTATAAGGGAGATGGCTCACGTAGTCGGTTCAATTGCAAGGTGGTGCTGGTGGTGGGGCAGGGAGTCTGTCCGCTGACCAGCTCCTAACGAGGGACTGAGGCTGTGGGCAGCTCCCCAGGCGCCCACGGCTTTTTTGTTGCTACAAGGGCCATGGGCATGAGAGGTGTCCACGGCTCCTTTTTTAGGTGTCGTAGGAGCTTATCTTATTGCGTAAAAAGTTTAGAAAGGAGGATGGATTATTCGAGAAAAGAACTGTTGAAGAGAGAGGAGATTAGTTACGTACACTATGTAATGTTACCTGTGAGTGGTCCCAGAAAGGACCAAAGACCAACATAAAAAAAGGAGGGCGGAATGAAGAGATCAATGTTTTTTCTCGACCAGAAGGACATGCCGTCTCAATGGTATAATGTCCTCGCCGATATGCCGGAGCCGATGCTACCGTATCTGCACCCCATGACGAAACAGCCCATGGGTCCGGAAGACCTTGCTCCCCTGTTCCCCATGGAGCTTATTAAACAGGAGGTGAGCACCGAGCGGTGGATCGATATCCCTGAAGAGGTACAGGATGTCTACCGCACCTACAGGCCGACGGTACTGCATCGAGCATACCGGCTGGAGAAGGCTTTGGATACCCCGGCCAAGATCTTCTACAAATATGAGGGGACAAGCCAGGCAGGGAGCCACAAGCCCAATACGGCAATCGCACAGGCGTATTATAATAAAAAAGAGGGCGTCAAGCGGATCACGACCGAGACCGGCGCCGGCCAATGGGGGAGTGCCTTATCGATGGGGTGCGCCTTTTTCGACGTCGAATTAAAGGTCTATATGGTCAGGATCAGCTATGACCAAAAACCCTATAGGCGCATCCTCATGGAGACGTGGGGGGCTACGTGCGTCCCCAGTCCCAGTCAGGATACGAAGGCAGGCAGAGACATGCTGGAAAAGTGGCCCGATTGCCCCGGCAGCCTGGGGCTGGCTATCAGTGAGGCGGTTGAGGATGCCATGACTCGCGATGATACCCACTATTCTCTGGGGAGCGTACTCAACCATGTCTTGCTTCATCAGACCATCGTTGGGGAGGAGACCAGGAAACAGATGGAGATGGCGGATGCCTATCCCGATATCATTGTGGGATGCGTCGGCGGCGGCTCTAACTTTGCCGGTCAATTTCTCCCCTGGATCAGGGATAAGCTCAGCGGCGAGAAACCGGATTTGCGCATTGTCTGTGTTGAGCCCGAAAGCTGCCCGACCATGACCAGGGGGCTCTATGCCTATGATTATGGGGATACCGCCGGGATGGCTCCCATAGCCAAGATGCATACCTTGGGCCATACTTTTATTCCGCCTCCTATCCATGCCGGGGGTTTGCGCTATCATGGGATGGCGCCCATTATATGTAAACTCTATGACTTGGGCCTGGTTGAGGCCGTCGCTGTGCATCAAATCGCCGTCTTCGAGGCAGGCATACAATTCGCCCGAACAGAGGGTATCGTCAGCGGTCCCGAGCCGTGCCACGCCCTGCGGGTAGCTATTGATGAAGCCCTCAAGTGCAAGGAATCCGGTGAGGCAAAAACAATCCTGATAGCCCACAGCGGACACGGACACTTTGATCTGGCCGCCTATGATGCCTATCTTTCGGGTAAGCTCCAAGATTTTGCCTGGCCCGAGAAGGAGATCAAAAAGGCGCAGGCTGAATTACCTGAGATTCCCAAAGGCTAATCGCAGCACTATGCATTTTTATGGCACGGAGGTGGTATAGTACCTGGTGAGGGTGCACTTACAACCTCTGATAGGTAAAGTCGGTGAGTGCGTCTCCATCGGTGTAGGAGTATACAGTGATTGAGCAATACGACGACAAGACCATCAGATGTCCCAGGGTGGGCGGTGAGGTCACGTTTCGGTTCTGCCGTTTTGAGAATGATATGCTGCCCTGTAGATTTATCGCCGGGTGTTGGCAAGGGCAGATGGATATCGCGGCGTTTCTGGAGGAACATTACACTCAGGACGAGTTGAACAGCATATTTACTCCCCCCAAGCCGAAGGTCGAGAGCTTGATGGGTTTGATGGAGAAGGCGAAAAAAGCACAAGAGAACAATGATTAAGAACAAATAACGACCTTTCTATCTTCGTCCTGTGGCATTTCCGTAAAACGAGGTGTGGGTGCTGGTTCCAACATTTAGACCAGCACCCACACTTTTTTACCCAACGATTATGGGCGGTTATCCGTAGCTCTCCTAGAAGTGATAATGCGTCGCCTGGCCCGCCACGATGATCCAGGTTACCAGCATCGCGTTGATGAATGAGCCCACAAACACGTGACCCGTCTTGCGATAGAAATACGTCGAAACCAGCGCCACGATAGTAAAGATCGGCAGGAACTGTATCAGCAAGATAGTCGGCAGATGCGCCTCGGGAAGCAACAACGTTCCACCGGAGAACAGGGGGATGTATTGGCCCAGGAGGAACACGACATAGGCGCCGACCATCAGCAGGATATTTACCACCATCTCCTTCCAGCCGGCGGCGTCGCGGCGCATCTCGCCGTGCAGCACCAGACCGATGATCAGAAAATAAAAGACAAAGGGAATAAGGTATCGCAAGACCATTCCGAAGTGCAACAGCGACATCGGTTTGATGGCGAATACCCAAATGCGGTAATCGGTCTTAAAGGCCCAGTCTGAAAAGGCGAGGGTGAGGTATGCCGCAACTACGACAATGAGCGCCAACAGGAATGACTTTCCTATTGTTCCCCATTGCAACCCCTTGTTTTCCCACGTGAATCCATAAGCGGCAAAAGATCCACCTTTTTTTCGATTTGAAAGTACATGCCACAGCAGGAGGAGGACGAGCGCGATCACGCCCACAACCACTGCCCAGAACATGACTGTCGTGGTGATCTCTTGCGGCAAGAGGAAGCTCTTCTTCGCAATGCCCTTGCCGTTAAAAGTCCAGGCCCACACATAAACCGGGATCGGCAACAGGATGATTATTATCGCCCCGATCCACCACCCCACTCCGGAGAGTGATTTTCGGGGGGCGGGTGCCTCGTTCAATTCCTTGAAGTAGTTGGTCCGCAGCAAATAGCCGCCGATGGAGAAGAGCAGGATGATCATCCCGATCATGGCGATCAGGGTACCGATTTCTTTCCAGTACCAGATTTGGTCGGACGGCGGGATTGTGTTGCCCCCCTTGAGGGTGGTTTGCATCCATGCAACGGCATCGCCGATGGCCTCGGTGGACCAATGTAACATAGGGTGTTCCATATTCGGCATAAGCAGTTTTCTGGCGGTGCCCTCCTCGATGGAACCATACAGCGTGCCTACCTCAACGGTTTCGGTCGTGTCAAAAGCCTTCTTCAGTTTGTCGGAATTTACCACATCCCTCGCAATCGGTACTCCCCACATGAGATTGGAAAACTCATCGTATTTATCGAATACTACCAACAAATTGCGTGGGAAGGTGGCGGTCCCTGGCGGACAGAATGTTCCGGTAGAAGAACCCTCAAGAACTATTGATTGATAGCCATCCGGATTCGCATTAGCTGCGATTACGGATGCCCATCCGCCCATAGAATGTCCTTCAAGGCCGATATTGTCTTTATCGACGATATCCAGCGTGCGCAGATATTGTAATGTGTCCAACCCGCCAAAACCATTGGCAAAGGCCGGCGGATCGGAAAAGCCATGCCCGGACTGGTCGGGTGCCAGCACGACATAACCGCGTCTCGCAAATTCGATGGCAAAGCCATCTTGCGTTTCGCGCGAGTTGATGTAGCCATGTGTCGCCACAATGCCCGGGGCAGGATTTTTCTTGTTTGCTCCTTCTGGAATATACAGCAGGGCGCTGACCAGTTGGCCGTTATTACCCATAAACCGTACATCGCGAACCTCAACACCACCGCTCGTTTGGATGAGGTGGGCCAGCAACCCTCCTCCCAGGATAAGTATAATGGCTACAACCAGCAAACGAGTTACCGACTTCTTTGTAACGTTTTGTTCCATACCTACCTCCTTTACGGTTATGATTCCTTACTGAATCGTGAGTGGTTTCTCCTTCGTTTTTTTTCGGCGGGCTCCTCCCACAGCCCTCTGAAAACTTTCGCCTCATCGAGGCCTGTGTCGTTTTAGGAAGATAACTCACTGTATCCTCCTTTGTGTGGTGCTTACGTCACAGGCCGTTCAATACTCTTCATCGTTGCCTTCACACCCTCCGACCCAAATAAACAGCTATTGCGATTGAAGACTTCTCTATATTCACATTAATAATTTAAAGTTTTTTTGCCCTCGATCACCTCTGTAGACAATAAATCAAAAAATAAAGCCCTGATAGAAATGAACGTTCTCGTAAGGAGCTCATCCTCTATCAGGGTTTCTCATTTTTTCTCTCGCCCAAAGTCACTGCGATGGCTATGGATCTATTTTATCGTCTCCTAGCTATATAGAAACGGGGCTTCTCTGTCAAGGATTAATTTCAACACCGTTAGTTTCGTGATAGAGATACTAGATCCGATTTTTACAGATCGAAAGTATAATTCTTGATGTTTTTATACAGGGGGAAGTAACCCGGCATGTATTTTGATAAAAAAGAGGTTCGAGCGCTGGTTCCACTTATGAGAACCAGCACCCGAACCCCGTTAACCAATACACGTATAGTCGTTTACCTGTGCTTCTAGAAATGGAAGTGGGTTGCCTGACCTGCCACCACGATCCAAGTTACCAGCATGGCATTGATAAACGAGCCGACAAATATGTGGCCTGTTTTACGATAGAAATAGGTCGAAACCAGCGCCACGATAGCAAAGATGGGCAGGAACTGGAACATCACGATCGAGTAGAGAGGTGCCCATCGGGTAGTCACCGCCGCTGTGCCACCGGAAAAGAGCGGGATGTACTGGACCAAGAGGAACAAGATATAGCCGCCGATCATGAGGATGATGTTCACCACCATCTCTTTCCAGCCAGTAGCATCGCGACGCATCTCACCGTGCAGCACCATGCCGATGATCACGAAATAGAAGGCAAAGGGGATAAGGTATCGTAAGAATATCCCAAAATGAAGAGTAGACATCGGTTTGATGGCGAATACCCAAATGCGGTAATCGGTCGTAAATGCCCATGCTGAGAAGGCCAAGGTGAGATAGGCCGCAACTACGACAATGAGCGCCAACAGGAATGACTTTCCTACCTTGCCCCATCGCAGCCCCCTATTTTTCCACGTGAGTCCATAATTGGCAAAGGAGGCCTTTGTTTTCTTATTGATGAGGAAATGCCACAGCAGGAGGAGGATGAGCGAAATCGCGCCCACACTCACTGCCCAGAATGCGATGGTACTGGTGATCTGTTGTGGAAACAGGAACGTGGGTTTCGCTATTCCCGTGCCATGGAAATTCCACATCCACATATACAGGGGGATCGGCAACAGGATGGTTATAACCGCTCCGATCCACCACCCCACTCCGGAGAGTGATTTTCGCGGGGCAGGTGCCTCGTTCAATTCCTTGAAGTAGTTGGTCCGCAGCAAATAACCGCCGATGGGGAAGAGCAGGATGATCATCCCGATCAATGCGATCAGCGTGCCGATCTCTTTCCAACGCCAGATCTGGTTCGAGGTCGGGATGTCCTTGCCGCCCTTCAGGGTAGTCTGCATCCAGGCAACGGCAGCGCCGATGGCCTCGGTGGACCAATGCAACATCGGGTGCTCCATATTCGGCATGAGCAGCTTTCTGGCGGTGCCCTGCTCGATGGAGCCATAGAGCTTGCCCACCTCCACGGTCTCGGTTGTGTTAAAGGCCTTCTTCAGCTTGTCTGTGTCAACGATATTCCTCGCAATCGGGGAACCCCACATGAGGGTGGAAAACTCGTCGTATTTATCGAAGACGAGCAGCATATTGCGCGGGTAGGTGGCAGTTCCTTCCGGAGCCCCGTATGTGCCGGTGGAAGATCCCTCGAGCACTATTGATCGATAGCCGGTAGGGTTCGCCTCGGCGGCCTTTAAGATCGCCCAACCACCCATGGAATGTCCTTCCATACCGATGTTGTCTTTATCGACAAAATCCAGGGAGCGCAGATATTCCAGCGCAGGTATGCCGCCGAAGCCATTGGCGAACGCCGGAGGATCGGAAAAGCCATGCCCGGACTCGTCGGACGCTAGAACGACATATCCGCGTCTGGCAAACTCGATGGCAAAGCCGTCCTGGGTTTCGCGCGAGTTGATATACCCATGGATCGCTACAATTCCCGGGGCGGGTTTGTCTTTACTCACCCCTTTCGGGACATAGAGGAGGGCGCTTATCAGTTTGCCGTTTGTACCCACGACCCGTACATCTCGAACCGCAACACCGCCACTCGTTTGGATGAGGTAAGCCAGCAGTCCCCCGCCCAGGATAAGGATTATGGCTATAATCAACGCCAAAGATAGTGATTTCTTCTTCCCTTTTCCTTTTGTGACCCTTTTCTTTTTTGCGACCTTCTGTTTTTTCATACCCGTCTCCTTCTTTTTTAAGTTATATGTTCTCGCGAACGCTGGAAGGTTTCCCCTCGTTCTTTTTATATTTTAGAGGGGGGCTCCTCCCACACCTTTCTAAAAACTCCCTCCTTATTGAAGCCTGTATCGTCTTCGGAAGATAACTCACTGTATCCTCCTTTTTGGGTACTTACGTGTCAAAGGCCACTATATACTGTTCGTCGTCTTCAACCACCACAAATAGAAAATAGTCTTTTTTTTCTCTCACCCACAGAATCGGCTAAGGTTAAAGACCTGATTTTGTTGTGTTAGCTATATAACAGTTTGGTTGCTAAGTCAAGGGATTAAGTCCCCCTATCTTTTACCAAAAATCTTCTATCAAATTGAGATAGTTGTTTAATATCAATTTGTTATATGAGGCTGAAAGTGAACGGTCTGTTTTTATAAATGAAAAGGGGGAAACTTTTTTAAGTAATGACCACCTTCTGGTATGATGCGGTGAATTGCTTTGTCTACGAGGAGCCATGCAAATGGCACCTAAAATTTTATTTTGATCAAGTGCCTGCTTGGCAATTCATGTGCTTGATAATTATTAAAGGAGTCACTGACTCCAAATCCGCCTATAAAGACGACGGCATCATAATCGTTTACATTAATATTATCACTGAGGATATCCGGTTGAACCATCAAGTTTCCCCCTGTTGCCATGGACAATGTGCTGGATGCAATAGTGACAGCCGCTCCTTTTCGATAAAAAATATCTTTTGATTCTTTAAACTCGACTTCTTCAATCATGCGTTTCGCAATGATCATGACGATTTTTTTGCCCTTTAATTTGCCCCCTTTTACGTTCTGTTGATTTTCCGCGCATACAGTTGTGAGGGATAATACCATTATTAAAACGATGGACCATAACATACATCTTTTCATGCGATACCTCCTTTTTTTATATTATTATTTTCCTTCCCTTCTATGCTGGCACATCCTTCATGACGATTTCAAAGCATTCAGTATATTTTTTTGCGATCATGCAACAAACGAGATCATTGATCAAATCACCGATAATCATCATATGGACCGCATTATCCATACCGCCGGATTGAAATGGCAACTTTTTGTCCTGATCATGATAATGATGCCATGTGATTTCCTCTTGCATTACTTGGATAATTCAAACTGTTTTTGCTTTTTCCGTAAGACCTTTCGTATTTGCTGCCAAGTTTTTTTTACTAAAGAAGCCTGTGTATCTTCAAAGACGTCCCGACTATAGCGAGCATGAACAAAGGCTTCGGTCAACAAATCGATCTCCCTGTCCATATCGGGAATGTTTTGATTGAGTCGAAACGCAAACTCTTTAGGCGTCTGATCTTTTTGCCTATTCAAGCCGCATTTTTCCGCCCGCCTGAGAGTACTCAAATAGTAGTAGAGGATTTTCTCCTTGGCAGACAGCTTACTCAAGAGAGGCCATCGTCGCTTTAACCGAGTTGGTGTCTCCCCCCTTTTAGACCTCGAGACTACTAATCCGGGAAGCAAATCAATGGCTGATTGAACGCCTCCCTTGAGCCATTGCCAAAATTTACCCAACCACGCCAGCCATGCATAGCGGAATCGAATTGCTTTGATCCATTTAAGTAGTCCGGGGTTGTCCTTGAAATATGTCCTAAGTAAATATACAAAAATAGCCAATATAATAATCCAAAAGATGTATGAAGACAAGATCTCCGAAGGTGATGCCTCTATATTGCCTTGTTTGGGAAGCTTGGGTCTGCTCTTGAATTCCTCCTGAAAAATGTCTTCTCCTAAAGGAAAAAGAGACATCAACCACTTCAAACAAAAAAACACGATACCCCAGATAAATGTTATAAAGTAAATAATCCCCTTTAATCCATGCTGAAGCAATAACTTGATGCTGGTCAACAATCCCAGTGTGAACCCTGTTGGTAAAAAGAAAGCTGTCAGGGTAATAATAGCTAAGGCCGTGAAACCATATTGAGCCCAGCGTTTTATTAGTTGATGAGATACATCGATCTTCTGTTTACGCCATTCTACTCGATGCAGATTCAGATGGGTCCAACTGACTAGAACCAATCCCAGGACAAAATATACCAGGACATTGAAGAAGACTCCTTTTATACTGGGGCGACTAAAATCAATCAGGTCACCCAAGCCGGTTCCAGAAAACCATTGTGCAAGCCCGGATATCAAAACTAATATGATTCCGCCATAGTAAAAGCGATGGATTAATGGTTGTGGGGGATCAATTGATTTTGAGGTACGCATAAACGAATCAAATAAAGCATCAAAGGCTTTCATGGTACTTGTGGTTATATGCCAGATCAGAAATGCCAAAAAGGAGTAAATTACAAATTCCATCGTAATAAAACACAGTGGATCCGCAACCCACCGTTGTATATCAACAAGCGTCATGCTCCAGGATTTATTCAAATAGGTTAATGCTTTCATGCCCAGAAGAATGATGCCCCACTCGGCTAAGCGAAAACGAAGCCTTTTATCTCTTATGTGACGATGCCGCCTGATGGTTCGATACGAGTAAATGGCTTCGATTGTCACCAAAATCATTCCGGCCAGAAAATAAGTTCCGTTCCAGGAAGGATTGATGGCTTTGATCAGGTTCTTCAGGGAAAGGCTCAAGCAAGTAATCATGGCTGTCAGCAAGACCGGTTCAAAGAGGCTGTCCATCCAGGGATTATAAGGTACTTCGGTTACTTTATTTTGTTCTATTATTTCAACCCCCATGCCTCAATATCCTTTTCTTGTCGTATTTCAAATGAGGGAACCAACCGGCTGGAGGGCTGTTCAGACCTGATATACTGATCCATTAACACCAGGACCGGATGAAAGCCCCTGGATTTCAACCAGAGCAGGGTTTTTGATAAGACATCTGACTCCTGACCGGTGATAACCACAATCGTCGTCCCCCACGATTGTTGGAT
>Ga0315551_10003168_pt1 | contig 11757 bp, 6 predicted proteins | sample SalMarSW160290MG_FD_203678 | JGI IMG/M metagenome (GOLD analysis project Ga0315551, IMG submission 203678) | Salt marsh sediment microbial communities from the Plum Island Ecosystem LTER, Massachusetts, United States - Salt Marsh Sediment SW1602-90 ... | reverse complement strand
CATCATCCCCGATCCCCCCCCAGACCCTTTGGTGGAGGAAATGCCCTGGCTCACCATCCGCTATCACCGGGTCACGGTGACCATTGAGGACCAGGTGGCCGTCACGCGCGTGGAGCAAGAGTTCGTCAACGAGCACGACTGGGAGGCGGAGGGTACCTACGTCTTCCCGCTACCGGAGGGAGCGGCGGTGTCGGAGTTTGCGATGTGGGTGGATGGCACGCGGGTCGAGGGGAAAATTCTGGAAGCCGATGAAGCCCGTGCGATTTACGAGGACATCGTCCGGCGACGGCGCGACCCGGCGCTGCTGGAGTACGTCGGGCGCGGCGCGGTGCAGGCGCGTATCTTCCCCATCCCGCCCGGCGGCTCGCGCAAGATCGAGCTGGAATACACGCAGGTGCTGCCGGTTGAAAACGGGCTGGTGCGCTACGTCTACCCGCTCAACACGGAAAAGTTCTCCGCCCGCCCGTTGGAGGAGGTGAGCGTGCGCGTCGAGATTCGCTCGCAGGACGCGATGCACGCCGTCTACTCCCCCACGCACCAGGACCGGGTGTTCATCGAGCGGAGGGGGGATTACCGAGCCATCGTCGGCTACGAGGCAACCAACGTGCTGCCCGACCAGGACTTTGACTTGGTCTACACCGTCAGCCACGAGGACGTGGGGGTGAACCTGCTGACCTACAAGGAGTCGGGCGAGGACGGGCTTGCCCTGAGCGAAGCCGAAGGGTTCTTCCTGCTGCTGGCTGCCCCCACGGTCGAAGTAGATCGTGTGGTGCCCCGCGACGTGATCCTGGTGCTCGATACCTCCGGCTCGATGGAGAGGGAAAAGATCGATCAGGCCAAGGACGCGTTGACCTATGTGTTGGAACACCTGAACGAGGAGGATCGCTTCAACGTGATCGCCTTCTCCACCGGCCTGACCAAGTATGCCCGGCGGCTACAGCCCGCGTCGGAGGCGCGCGAGGCCATCGATTGGGTGGAGCGTCTGGAGGCGGTCGGCGGCACCGACATCAACCGCGCACTGCTGGAGGCGCTGTCTTTGGTGGGTGAGGACCGACCTACGGTGATCATCTTCCTCACCGATGGCCTGCCCACCGAGGGGGTGACCGAGATCGAGCAGATCCTGGCCAACACGGAGGCCGCCGCGCCCGCCAACGTGCGGCTGTTTCCCTTTGGCGTGGGCGACGACGTGAACACGCTCTTGCTGGACACACTGGCCGAGCAGCACCGGGGGGTCGCCGGCTACGTTCGCCCTCACGAGCGCATCGACGAGGAGGTCTCCGGCTTTTACGCCAAAATCAGCACGCCGGTTCTGGCCGATGTCGAGCTGGACTTCAGCGACGTGATGACTGAAGACTCGTACCCCTACCCGCTGCCCGACCTGTTCGCCGGCACACAGTTGATCCTGGTGGGGCGGTATAGGCTCCCCTCTCCCTCTGGGGGAGGGGTCGGGGGTGGGGGCTATGCGGCCAAGATCACGCTCACCGGCGAGGTGGATGGCGAAACACAGGAGTTCGTCTACGAGGGCCATTTCCGTGCGTCGGGTGGGGATGATTTCATCCCTCGCCTGTGGGCCACGCGCAAGATCGGCTACTTGCTGAAGCAGATCCGGCTTCACGGCGAGCGGGAGGAGTGGGTGGACGCCATCGTCGATCTCAGCGTGCGGTACGGCATCATCACACCCTACACGTCGTTTCTCATCGACGAGGACGACATCCTGACGGAGGAAGGGCGCGACGAGGCGAAAGAGCGATACGCATCGACGCCGACGCCGGCTGCCGTCGGCGCCCCGGCGGCGGAGCGAGCCGAGAAGGAGGGTGGTCTGTACGACACCGAGTCGGTCGGAGGCGGCGAGACGCTGCCGGAAGAAGCTGCAGAGGTCGTGCGGTTGGTAGGCAGCAAGACCTTCTTGCTCAAGGACGGCGTCTGGATCGATACAGCCTTTGATCCCTCGCGGATGGAGACGGTCAAGGTCGGCTTTGGCGCCGAGGAGTACTTTGACCTGCTGGCGGTCCGGCCGGAATGGGGACTGTACTTTGCCTTGGGCGAGCGCGTGATCTTTGTGGCCGAGGGAATTGCTTACGAGATCGTGGAGGGCGGAGGCGGGCCGGTGGAGATTCCGCCGACTCACGTGCCTGAACCCACGAAGCCCGTCCCAGACAATCCAGTGCCGGATTCTGGGCAAGATCAGCCGACAGGTATGCCGGTTGAGCCCGGCGAGGAGAATGGTACGCCGGCAGGCGACTTTTCCTGGATAGGCGCATTGGCTGCGGGTGGGATCGTTGCAGGCCTCGTCGTATTGGTCGCGCTGGTGCTGTGGCGGCGGATGCAGTAGATTAGGGTGCGATGTAACTGGCAGTTGCATCGCGCCTTGGACTAACGCTTCTCCAGGTGATAAGGCACGTTGATCACCACACGCCCTTTGCCGGTCTTGCCTCGCTGATAGGTCAGAATCGCCTTGAAGAGGATCGCCGTCTGATTGTGGAACAGGTGGTTCCACCAGTGGGGTGGCACGAACTCGGGCAGTGCGACCACGGCCAGTCCTCGCTCCGGATCGCGCCGGTCCATCTCCTCCAGGTAGGCTAGCAGCGGCCGGATGACGGAGCGATACGGGGACTCTAGTACGACCAGCGGCACGCCATGCCCCCAGACGGGCCACCTCTCTTGCACCCGGGCCATCCGCTCCGGCTCGACGTTGACGATGACCGCCGTGACGTCCTTTGACATCACGCGGGCGAAATGCAGCGCCTCCAATGACCCCCGGTGCATGCCGGAGATCGGCACGACGATCTTGTGTCTGGCCTGTGGGTCTGCGTCAGTCCACACCTCCGGCTTAAGTCCCTCCAGCGATAGCTGTCGTGCCACGTCGGCATAGTAACGTTTGATGGCGCGGAATGCCCAGATAATGACTGGGATCAGGAGCGCGACGATCCAGGCCCCTCGGGCAAAGTTCGCGGAGAGGATGATCAGCGTCACCGTGCCGGTTGCCACCGCGCCTATGCCGTTGATGAGTGCTTTCCACCGCCAACCGCGTCCGCTTGCCTTGCGCCAGTGACGCACCATCCCGATCTGCGACAACGTGAAAGAGAGAAAGACGCCCGCAGCATAGAGCGGGATGAGCTGGTGTGTGTCGCCGCCAAAGATAACGATCAGGACAGCAGATACTGCCGCCAGCGCGAAAATGCCGTTGTTAAAGACCAGCCGGTCGCCCAGACCGGTCAATTGATTGGGCAGGTAGCGGGATTGCGCCAGGATGGCTGCCAGCCGCGGAAAGCTGACGAATGAGGTGTTTGCGGCTAAGACCAGGATCAGCGCGGTGGCCGCCTGCAGGAAAAAGTAGAACGGCCCTTTGCCAAAGACGTGCCGACCGATCTGGGACACGACAGTTTCGTCCTCCATCGGGGCGATACCCAACGAGCTGGCCAGAAAGGTGATACCCAGAAACATTATGCCGAGGAGGATGGCCATCGCGATGAGCGTTAGCCCTGCGTTGCGGGATTCGGGCTTTTTGAAGGCGGGCACGCCGTTACTGATGGCCTCGATGCCGGTCAGCGCGGCACAGCCGGAGGCAAAGGCGCGTAGGAGCAGGAACAGCGTCACCGATTGCATGCCACCCTGTGGCGACACAACATTGTCCGGAGCCGGTGTGATTGAGCCTGTCAGAACCCGGAACGACCCCAAGGCAATGAGCGACAGCAGGATCAAGATGAAGCCGTAAGTGGGTATAGCAAAGACGGTACCGGATTCCTTGATGCCACGCAGGTTGGCCCACGTGATCAGCGCGATGGCCAGCAGGCACAGATTCACGCGGTGGGGGAATAGGGCGGGGAAGGCAGACGTGACCGCCTCCACCCCAGCAGCGACGCTGACCGACACCGTCAGCACGTAACCGATCAGCAGGGCAGCGGCGGCGACCAAGCCGGGCCAGACGCCCAGGTTCTCCTTGGCCACGACGTAGGCGCCGCCTCCCGAAGGGTAGCCGTGCACGGTCTGATAGTACGAAAAGGCGACGATGATCGCCAGCATGGCAATGGCCAGGGCGATAGGGATCGAAAAGCCCAGGGCTGCCGTCCCGGCCAACACCAGTACCCACAGAATCTCCTCCGTGGCGTACGCCACCGACGACAGGGCGTCCGACGAGAAGACGGCCAGCGCCTTGATCTTGGTCAGGCGCTGCTCCGCCTCGGCGGCGGTGGGCAACGGGTTGCCGAAGATGAGCCTGCGAAGACTGCCGAGCATAGGTGTCATTTCTCCCTGCAGCGGTCTGGCGCGCAGTATAACACAAAACCCTGCGTTGTAGTAATCTGGTTTGACGGGCAGTGACGGCTGGCATATAATTGCCGGGGATGGCGGCCGGCTCTTGTTGGACCTTGCACCGGAGGACAACGGGCGCGGGTGCGTCGGGGCATTCTGCCGTCATGCTGGAGGATTCCGATGAACCGCGAACTCAAACCGATCCTTGCTGTTCTGCTGGTTCTAACTACTTTGGGCTGCGGTCTGCTCGGCGGGACTGTGGAGCCTACAGCCACCATCGCGCCGATGGACAGGCCGTTGCCAACGGACACGCCCACACCCACTTTTCTTCCCACGTTTACCCCCATACTGACCCAGGTCCCCACTGAGGTGATCGAGGAGCCCAAGACCCTGGTCATCTGCATGGCTCAGGAACCGGACTCCCTGTACTTATACGGCTCCAATATGGCAGCAGCACTTCACGTCCAGGCAGCACTCTACGACGCCACAATGCAGCCCTTCGCCTTGGATGATCGCTCCTTCGGCTACCAGGCGACCATCACGGAGAAGCTGCCCTCGCTGGAGGATGGCGATGCGGCGATTGACGTCGTGGCAGTGCGGGCCGGGGACAGGGTGCTCGATGCCGGTGGTGAGCCGGTCGAGCTGGCCGAGGGAGTGAGGATCCGACCCGCCGGATGCCGCTCCAGCGACTGCGCCGTCGAGTACACCGGCGGCGTGATTGAAATGGATCAAATGGTCGCCACCTTCACGCTGGTCGATGGCCTGACCTGGGCCGACGGCGAGCCGGTCAAGGCCAGTGACTCGGTCTATTCATTCATTCTGGCCTCAGACCCCCTGACTCCCAAACTCAGCCGATATGCCGAGGATCGGACGGCCAGCTACGAGGCGCCGGATGACAAGACTATCGTCTGGAAGGGTTTGCCAGGGCTGCTGGACTCGACCTATTTTGTCAACATCTGGGTCCCGCTTCCGGAGCATGCATGGGGTGACATGACGGCGGCCAAGGTCGCCAAGGCGGTGGAAGCCTCCCGGATGCCGATGGGGTACGGTCCTTTCACCGTCGAATCGTGGGAAGCGGGCAGGAGCATTACCCTGGTCGAGAACAAACACTACTTCCGCGCCGACGAGGGGCTGCCCAAGGTGGACGAGATCGTCTTCCGCATCATCGGCGAGGATCCCAACGCGGCCGTTGCGGCTCTGCTGGCCGGGGAGTGCGACGTTCTCACCCAGGATACCCACGTGGACGAGCTCGTCGCTCTGCTGCTGGAGGCCGAAGAGATCGGCGAGTTGAAGACCCACATTACCACCGGCGCGGTTGGGGAACACGTGGATTTTGGCATAAATCCGGTCGAGAGCTACGGCCGTCCCGATTTCTTCGAAGACAAGCGTGTGCGCCAAGCCATCGCGATGTGCCTGGATCGCCAGACGGTGGCGGACGAGCTGCTCTACGGCCGCACCGCGCTGCTCAGCTCCTACGTTCCAGATAACCATCCGCTCTACAGCCCGGACGTGAAAAAGTGGCCGTACGATCCCGCCGCGGCGCAGGCGCTTCTGGAAGAAGTGGGCTGGAAGGACGAGAACGGCGACGGCGTCCGCGAGGCCCACGGCGTGGGGGGCATCAATGATGGGACGAGGCTGACCTTCAAGTGGAGCACCACCACGGCCCGGTTGCAGGTCGATATGATGAGGATATTCCAGACCAATCTGAGAGAGTGCGGCATCGACGTGACGCTGGACAGTATGCCGGCTGACGTATGGTTTGCCGATGGCCCCGTGGGGCCGCTCTTTGGCCGTCACTTTGACATGGGCGAGTATAGCTGGATGACCCGGGTGGAGCCTCCGTGCGACCTATATCTCTCCGCAGAGATCCCCAGCGACGAGACTGACTGGTGGGGCAACAACGCTCCGGGCTACATCAACCCCGAGTTCGACCAAGTCTGCAACAACGCGCTGCAATCGCTGCCGGGCACGGACGAGTATCGGGCGAACCACCTCAGAGCTCAGGAGATTTTTGCGGAGGACTTGCCGACGGTGCCGCTCTTCTTGCGCCTCATAATCGCAGCTTCCCGACCAGAGGTCGTCGGGTTCGAAATGGATTCGACCGCCTACACCGAGATGTGGAACATTGAGAATTTCGATCTTGAAGGGGTAGAATAGCACGGCCAGCGCTGGCAAACGTCGATGGCAACGTCCCAAGAGACGCTGCCATCGATTTCATTGTCTACCAAGCTGCCTCGTACCCAAACCGCCCTACAACGTCTCCTGCTTGCTGTCTCCACTCATCGATGAGCATCGCCATCAGCGATTGCCACTCCTCCAGCGTCCGCTCCAGAGCCAGGGAGAACGCCTCATAAACCCGGCGCGGAAAGTCGGCGGCGGCAGGAGGCCGCCAGCCGAATTGGCACTTCAGGTCAATGGACTGGGCCCAGAACGCCTGGGCAAACCATTCCAGGTCGGCGCGCGCGGAGTGGACGCCATAGTTGCGCAGGAGCTTGACCAAGCGATCGTTGTCGCTTAATCGCTCGCCCTGGCCATCCTGGCTGAAGATGACGCCGACTGTACCAGTCGGCAGGTGAAGGCGCACATCGAGAGGGCGTTGCACAGCACCCAGAAGAACTCTTTCTGCAGCATGCGCTGGACGACACGCTCGAAGCAAGCGCGGTAGGCGGATTCGTCAGAGCCAGGTGGGGGGAGCTCCTCATCGATCTTGTAGAGCTGCCCCACGTAATGGCCGAAGAAGCGGGAGAAGGGCATCAGGAACGCCCACAGGGCGTTGGAGTTCCTTACCCAAATTAACATACGTTTTGCCCTTTTTGCTGGCCGACTACGCTCAGCTCTTCTGGCCTGAACACGTTCACGCGTGATCTCTATTGGAATGACTAGCTACCTGACACTTCGGCAAAACAAGCGAGCGGAGGCATCCTGAGGGCTTCGACTGAGCTCAGCCGAAGTCCTTGTCGAAGGAGCCCCATCGAGCACCCTTCGACGCCGAACCTTCGGTTCGCGCTCAGGGTGCTCGCTACGGCCAAAAGCGCCGCTCTATTTCGAAACTGTCAGGTGGCTAGTTGGAATGACTATTTCTCCATACACAGTTCGCCGGTAAAACCGCACCGCGCTGTTATCACAGCGCGGTTGTCACGTCTACCAGGGCACGTCATACCCAAAGCGTGCCATCACACCCCCAGCTTGGTGTTTCCACTCATCAATGAGCATCTCCATCAGCGATTGCAGTCCCTCTGGCGGGTGATCCAACGCCAGCGAGAGCGCCTCGTACACGCGCTGTGGAAAGTCGGCAGCAGAGGGTGGTCGCCAGCCAAACTGGCACTTCAGGTCCATCGACTGGGCCCAAAAAGCCTGGCTAAACCAGTTTAGATCGTCACGCGTGGTCTGAATGCCATAGTTGCGCAGGATTCGCACCAGCGAGGCGCTCGAAGAGCGCCCATCATCGTCGCTCAGCCGCTCTCCCTCACCATCCTGGCTGAATATCACGAAGGTAAACGCACACTGCGAGAGGGCGTTAGACAGTAGCCAGAAAAACTCCCGCTGCAGCATTCGCTCGACAACTCGCTCGAAGCATTCTCGGTAAGCCTCTTGGCCAGAGTCCGGTGAGGGAAGTTGTTCATCAATCTTGTAGATCTGCCCCACGTAGTGACCGAAAAAACGGGAGAAGGGCATCAAGAAGGTCCACAGCGTACTGCAATGTCCAGCATTTGCCAACGTTCCCTTCCCGCCGGTAAATACAATATCCTGCATCTCTGGATACCGTTCGGCCATCGCCTGCGGCCCATCCCCTACTACATATAGTGCTGGATATTCGGATGCCTGAGGAGTACGGAGCAATTCTACTGCCTGTACAGCGGCCTCAAGGTTACCTAGTCCATCTGCCTGGGCGACGAAGTCAGGTACATCGTCGGTCGGAATGATACCCCGCTCTACTCCCTCGAACAAGGCGGCCAATCCCACGCCGATGTTCATGATGTCGCATCCCATCTGCTCGATAGGCAGAATCAGCCGCCGGTCGACCTCGGCCAACAGGTTGAGGCGCCCTTGCAGGGTGTCCTCCGCTGGCCCCAACCCCAGCATGGCGAACATAGCGTAGGTCGGCTCAAAGTCGTCGAGGAACAAGTCGCGCCCACTCGGGGCATAGTCGACGTCGACCCAGTGGGTGTGGCGGCAGTCCACCTGGCACCAATGGCAGCCAGTCTGGCCCTGGCGAGTAGCCTTGAGCACCTGGGGGCCACCGAGATCAGCGAGCTGGTACCCCAGGCGTTGCGCATTCCGGGCAGGGAGGGTATTCTTGCCCTCCGGGTCTGCCCCTGTTGCATACAGCTTGGCGATAGTTCCACCAGTCTTGCCGGAGAGTCGGGCGCAATGCTTATCCAGAAGCGGTGCGATGATCGCATTGGGATTGCGGGCGAAGGGGGAGTCATCGTCGATGAAGAACTCGGCCAGTTCCATTGGTTCACCACGCAACACCAACGCAGAAGCAAAACGGGCGAATACGGCCCCGGCTCCACCCCGCCCGGCGTGGTAGATCGCCTCGACGGCCAGGTTGGCCGAGCGGTAGCCCAGCCGCGCGCCTTCTCCCACCGTGAAAATGCTGCCGGCGTAGGCATCGCCGCCCAGTTCTCGCTCCAGCAGCCAGTAATAGGCGCTTCGCTGGCCGGTAGGGAGATCAGCAGCGGGTTTGAACTCAACCGTAAGATTCGGCGCGCGGCCACTTACCACAAGGTAATGCGACAATGGCAGATCGGCCTGGCCGCCTTGTAAGCAGATCGCGTCAAGCCCCAGATTCAGTAACTGCGCAGCAGCACGTCCGCCGACGAAGCTGTAGTGGGGTACCTCTGTCAGCGGTGAGATGTATCCCACGCTGGCCTTGTTTCCGGAGAGAAAGGGCATCGGCCCGCGGGCGACAGCCAGCGCCTTTGGGTTGCGACGCAAGAGGTATTGACACAGGGTCTCACCGCTGAGGACAAAGTAATCCTCGCGGGGGTCTTTATCCAATGTCTCAACCTGTAGAGTCTCCAACTGCCAGTTCTGGGTGGCCAAGTTGACGAGTAGTAATCTTCGATTCATATCCTCCCACCGTTTGAGTCTCCTACATATTGATACACAGAATCAGTCCAATTTCATCACGAGGGAATTTTAGTACGAGTAGCCGCAGAGCGCAATCTTCCGATGATCACTCGAAATGCTCTTTAGCCACGTATTCCGGCCGAGGGCAGTAGTCCAAACATCCCATTCCCAGTCGGGACACCTGTACCTTGAACCGGCCAGCGAAATCTGCTACAATCTTACACTGAGGGCACAACCGCAGCCCTTTCATCGCACAGAACTCGACGCGCACGTTCCAATCCAGAGCCGCCGGACGGCTACCCCGAAAGCGCGGGCAAGCCTGCGCTCGGAATCCATAAGAGGCCCCACGCCCTGAGTTCCAAGAGAGCCAGTGGCAAGACTCGCGACCAAGCGGCCCCAAAGGTCAATCTTCGGGGCTAGCTACCTGACACTTTGGCAAAACAAGCGAGCGGAGGCATCCTGAGGGCTTCGACTGAGCTCAGCCGAAGTCCTTGTCGAAGGAGCCTCCTCGAGCACCCTTCGACGCCGAACCTTCGGTTCGCGCTCAGGGTGCTCGCTACGGCCAAAAGCGCCGCTCCATTTCGAAACTGTCAGGTGGCTAGTCTTCGGGGTCTTTTTTTTTTGTTTCATCCTAACCAGATGAGCAGGGCTCAGAAGACTCGAGTTCGCTCGTGTCAACTTTCGCCCTACGAGGCGAGTTTGCCAGGTTAGGCCGTATCGATATATGGACACGACGCACAACCTCCCTCAAGAGCTACAAGAAGCCGTGCAGGCGGAGGACCTGACGGAAGCGTGCCAGCGCGTGTCCTTCGGCCCGGCTCAGGACAGGCCCTGGCTGGTGGTGAACGACCTGGGGGCGGAGCGGCTGACCGACTGGGCCGCCGAGGCTTCGGCGCGAGGGCTTCGACTGAGCTCAGCCGAAGTCCTGGCCCTGCAGCTCACGTTGGAGGGACTGATCGACCTAGCCGATTCCATCGCCCGCCATCCTCCTGCGCCACCCCCTCAACATCTACGAGCTGGGCGGAGGCCGGTACCGCATCGCCGAGGGGGAGCGGCGCTGGTGGGCCCACGTGCTGTTGCGGGACGCGTTCCTGCGGATCGAGGCCTCGACCATCCTAGCCACGTTCATCCCCTGCCTGACGACGCGCTGGCGGTGCTGGCGCGTCAGCAGGCGGAGAACGCCCACCAGCGCGACCTCTCGGCGATCGCCCGCACCCGCGCCATCGCCCGCGTGCGAGAGACGGTGGCGGAGGAGGCCCCAGGAACCGGCGGTTCCTGGGAAGATACGGCAGCCGACACTCTGGCAGAGAACGATCTGGACGACCTCACCGGCGAGCGGCTGGCCGAGACGGCCGGGCTGGCCGAGCGGGCGCTGCGCGATCTGCTGGCGGATATGGGGAAGTGGGAGGCGACGATGCGCCGCTTCTATCAACTTCTGCGCCACCTGGTGCTGGCGCACGAGTTGTGCCGGCCGGATGGGTGGCCGCTGGAGCCGCACCTGCTGGCGGTCGTGAACGCACTCAACGTCAACCGGGATGGCAAGCCTCACGCCGTTGAGTTCAAGGCGTTTCAAGGTGCCCTTCAGTTGCTGCCGGAGCGGACGCATCTGCTGACGGGTGCCTGTCGAGCACCTTAGCAGGAGTTGCTGGCCCGCGCCGAGGCGACGTTCGACCCTGGCGTGCGGCCCCTGCTGGGCCACGCTCGCCGGCTGCGGTGTCTACAGCCGCTGGAGGATCAGGCCGGATAGGTCCGGCGAGTAAATGCTTGGGAGGCAACGCGATGGACAAGGAAAGGCTGGAAGCCCTGCTTGAGGAAGCGACGGTGGACTGCTACGGCGAGGACGAGGAGTTCACGGGCGTGATGTGCACGCTTGGGGAGCAACTGCGGTTTCCCCTCAAGGCCACGGTGGTAGGGGAGGCGGTGGAGGTGGTGGGGATCGACGAGAGACACAGCGACCTGCGGCGCGGCGTTGTGGCCCGCGTACGCCGAGGGGGACAGGAATATCGGGTGGGCTTGGCCGAGTTGGAGTTCGTGGACCCAGACCCGGTCAGCGCAGAGTGGCTGGAGGCGTACCGGTATTGGTTAAGTTTGGGAGGATAGCGATCGACTACGAAGAACCCCGCTGCACCACCACGAAGGCGCGTGCGCTCCGAGTTAGGGGCATAGTCGGAAGAGAGCCTCTTTGGTGACGGCCTGCAGGCCGAGTCCCCTGTTTCGAGCGCTCGCCTTGCTGTTGCCCTTGACCTCTGGGCAGCTTGTGGTACTCTGTGGAGTGCTTGTGGCAAACGAGCTATCCTGTACGATTGAACTTCCCAAGGAAGCCCACATGGGGGTTCCCCCAAAAAGTTGTACCACTTGGAGCTGTGTTTATTGTGATCCTCTGGAAGTGTTCTGAGAGCACCCTGGCCACCAGTGGTTGGTCAAGCCAGC
>Ga0315551_10003167_pt1 | contig 11759 bp, 7 predicted proteins | sample SalMarSW160290MG_FD_203678 | JGI IMG/M metagenome (GOLD analysis project Ga0315551, IMG submission 203678) | Salt marsh sediment microbial communities from the Plum Island Ecosystem LTER, Massachusetts, United States - Salt Marsh Sediment SW1602-90 ... | reverse complement strand
TGGCCGCACTTACAGTCCTCCTGCTGACTTGCCTGAAGGTAACCTAGTACGCGTGCACTTTATTGAAGAGTGCACGTACAGGACCACCGTGGATAATTTTTTCAATAGCGAAGTGGCCGTCGAGCGGTGGTGGCGTACCAACCTTATCAATGACTCAGATGAAACTGGAGCTCCGGTTACTGAGCTTAAACTGACCCTTGATAGTGATGTATCATTTGAAGGATTATCTAAAGGAATTGAAAGAGAACTCCTAACCATAACGGGTCCTCCAACCTATGAATGGTTCCTGGGTGACATCCAGAATGCCGAGACAATAACTACAAACGGGTGGCCTTGGGATGCTTTTGTTTCGATACATGACTCTGCAACAAAGCTTATGCCGGGCTATGATGTCTCACGCACATTTGACAGGACTGAGTTCTCGATACCAGGTATTCAGACCCTGACCATAATATTAACGCCGCGGGAAGAATCGATAGACGAAATAGATATCTTCGTTCACACTGAAGAAAATGATATTGTAAATCCTGTTGTAACCTCGTACTCCTCCACTGTGGGAGGGGATGTCGACATAGCACAGGAAGGGCATCGGTCAGGAATACAATCCGTACCGGTGGAACTAAATACTCCGCTGACTGTTATTGTTACTATTGAAGTGACTCCCAAGGTACCTCTGGTTCGTTACGAAGCCGGTTCCACTATACAACCGCATCGCAGGAGTACATCCTCTTCCGGCACTACTGTGGGGAGTTCTGTTTCCTTTAATACCGAAGTGGGTACCTGGACCTGGAGTGCGAAGGGAGAATATGTCTGGCAATGGTTTGGGCCTGGCACCTATGATGTACCTGGTGTGAGTGTGAGTTTCAGTGAAAATTCTTCGTTACCTGCATCTGAAGATTCTTCGATACTAATTTCCATCTTGATTATCTCAGGAATCGCTGTAGCCGCAACTCTGGCTGGACTGATAATATATAGAAGGTTGAAGAAAAGGGTTGGCACTCACTAAAACCCGAATTAAGGTTTAACAAAACCTAATTCAACACAATTCACGCAGAATTAATACAGACTATTTAGTGTTACGGTTGCATGTTTTGTTCAATTGCGCTACTTTTTAAAACCTTCGACTGCCGTCACAACCCGGGCACTACATATATAAAATGTCGCAGATGTCTTGTATTCTCGCTTTTCTATCTGCTATATTTACTCTGAAATGTCCCTCCCTCTCTATACCTGGCAGATTGTCGTAAAAAGGAGTCTGACAAACTGGCGCTTACTCACAACTGTACTTGTGGGCGTCATTGTTGTGGTTGCTCTTCTTTCCAGTGCACCATTATATTCGAACGCTATCAATGACCTGGGACTTGAACATTCACTGCAAAACACACAGATAGAACTGCTTGACCTGCAGGTCTACGCTCCCAACTACTACATTGACCAAGATGAGTTTGTGGCGGCGACAGACCTCATTTCACAGTGTATTACAAAGGACCTCAGGCAGGTCATCCGCCAGGAAGAGACGTGGGTACAATCGGAGACCTATGACGCTTTTTATACGGACCGTCCCACGCCCGGAGGACCTTTTCAACCCAAGGGCCATTTTCATGTGTTTTCCAATCTTGACAGGCATATAAATATAGTTGAAGGTCAGCTTGCAGGCTCCCCTCCTCCTGACCTTACTCATGAGGACATGGACGCACCTGATTTTGCCATTGAAGGGATGATAGGCAGCGAAACTGCTGAGATATTCGATGTCGGGGTTGGCGACCGATTGATATTTCGCAGTGGATTCGGTGAGGCTGCGCATGAAATAACTATTGAATTATCGGCGATTATCGACCCTATCGACCCTGAAGATGAATTCTGGTTTCTCAACACCCTGGTGTTTACCATGCCAACTGAGAATGAAGACGGACCAATTGCCCCAACGGCACCCATCTTCATAACAGAACAGACCCTTTTTAACGCTGTTTCATACTTTTTCCCCACAGGCAGGGCTACGTTCAACTGGTTTTATTACATTGATATTGATAAAGTCCACTCGGAGAATGTGGCAACCGTTAAAAACGGTGTTCGACGCCTGGAGCGCGAGATTGTGGTGGATTTACCGCGCTCGGGGGTGTTTACCGTTCTGGACAGCATAATCACGAGATACCAGGGCAAGCTGATGTTTACTCAGATTCCGCTTTTCCTCATTGTTTTCCAGATTGCCGCAATTATCCTGTATTACCTTATGATGGTCTCCAACATGATTATAGAGCGGCAGGCGGGGGAAATTGCTCTGTTCAGAAGTCGTGGTGCCACCGTCTGGCACATTATCGGTATATATTTCGTTGAAGGGCTGGTAATAAGTGCACTCGGTGCCGCCGTCGGCTCGATACTCGGGGGTCTCCTCTTCAGCCTGTTGGGGAAAACAGGCTCATTCGAGTCACTGACCGGCGGGGCGATGCTGCCCGTCAGGTTTTCGGGAACGGTGCTGGTTCTAACCGTCACTGCGGCAGTACTCTGTCTGCTAACTCTGATTATCCCTGCCATTCAGGCAGCCCGGCGGGGCATAGTACATCAGAGGCAGACGTCTGGCCGCCCTCCAGCGGCGCCTTTCTGGCAGCGTTATTACCTGGACCTGGTTCTGCTGGTACTCGGAGTTGTACTGTACTGGGAACTGAAAGAAAGAGGCTCGCTTCTTACCATGGATGTATTGGGAGGAATGGGTATGGACCCGCTCCTCCTGATAACCCCGATTCTCTTGCTCCTTGCCATCGCTATCGTCTTTTTACGGTTATTCCCTGTCATCATAAGTCTGGCGACGAGGCTTTCCGGATATATCAAGAATACGCCGGTGGTTCTCGGACTGTGGTATATGGCGCGGAATCCTGTCCATTACACCCGTCTGATTCTCCTGTTAATCATGGCATCCAGTGTCGGCATGTTCTCCTCCACCTTCCTCGGCACTCTGGAGCGTAGCTTCGATGAAAGAAATTTATACGCATCCGGAGGCGATGCGCGCCTCGAATCTCTGAACGACCAGCATAGCTATAAGAAAACTCTCGAAAATCGGTATCTGGATATCGATGGAGTGGAGAAAGTCGGTATCGCCTACAGAGACCTGGGGAACGTTGGCACAAGGTTTACCGAGACGGAGTTTGAACTGCTGGCAGTTGACCCGGAACAGATGAGAGAAATCGCCTGGTTCCGGGAGGATTTCGACGATAAGTCTCTTCAGGAGATAATGGATATAGTGGCGGAAGACGCGCCGCAGAATGAGGGTATCGATATTCCTGATGATGCAGAGACTGTCGGGGTCTGGGTTTATTCAGGAGCAGATAACATGCAAACGGTTGTATATGCCAGAGTAAAGGACGGTAAAGGACGCTATATGGATATCAAGCTTGGTACAATCGTTCCCGAAGTCGAAGGCTGGCAATTTATGGAAGGAAAACTTGCGATTTATGGCTCCAGTGAGTCACTTCCGCCTCCACGGAGTCTGAGCTGTCTGTATATAAGGGTTGAAGGAAGTAGCGGTGGAGCCGCCGGAATCATGCAGACTCTATATTTCGATGACCTCCAGCTCGGGGGAGTATCGTTTTCAGAGCCGGTAATAGTTGAAAACTTTGAAGATGTTGATGAGTGGAGGGTTTCGCCGGATGAAGCATCTGCTTCAATATCGGGTATGCAGTCTATGCTGGGTATACTGGCGGTTGATAACCAGATTGTTCATAACGGCAGTGCGTCGGGGAAATTCAGGTGGAATACACGCGGCTCCAGTATCCGGGGAATTTATCCTAATGTTGACGAACGGCCGATAGCTGTTGTCGCCAGCCAGTCTTTTGTGGATGACGCCAGGCTTTCACTAGACGATACAGCCAGCGTTCGTCTATCCGGGCGGTATATGAATATCATGGTGGTGGATGTGATAGATTATTTTCCCAGTATGGACCCTGAGTTGAGAGGTTTTGCTATCGCTAACCTTGACCGTCTCATCAGTGTAAGAAACCGCCAGTTGACAACCAACATTTACCCCAATGAGGTATGGTTAACACTTACCGACGACGTTCAGCAGAGAAACGCCGTTATTGACCGCATTGACGGTGGTTCCCTGGGTGCTCACGACCTTTACGATAAAGACGCCATGACTGCTTCCCTGAGAAAAGACCCTCTGGCGGCGGCTGCCTGGGGTGGAATACTCTTGATTGCCTTTATCGGTGTAATACTCGTCAGCAGCCTTGGGTTCGTGGTGTATTCATATCTCTCCGCGCAAGGAAAACAGCTGGACTTTGCTATTCTGAGGGCACTGGGTTTTTCCCTGAGACAGATAATCGGGCTGGTCGGTTTTCAGCAGTTGTTTGTTATTATTGTCGGGTTGGGGTTAGGTACCATTGTTGGTGAAAGGCTGAGTTATATCATGATGCCTTTCATCCAGCTCACCGAGCAGGGAGAAAGGGTGTTACCCCCGTTTATTCTTACCATTGACTGGGGAACGGTCGGTATTGCTTATGCTATTCTCATTGCAGCATTTGTGATAACCATTTCGCTTGTTATTCTCTTCTTCTCACGGGTGGCTATCCATGATGTCCTCAGAATAGGGGATGTTTAAGGTTTACGCCACACACGTACCATACGTGACATCAATGTAACACTGGTATTGTTTATTGACAAATAATCAGTACGCCACGCCGTAATTGATATCAATAAACTCCAGATATATTGTGCGTAATTACATGTATCATATGCGGGGTAGTTTACGCCGAAAATCCGATTGTGGAATCGGTTTGCTACTATCGATTACGATAGTACTATTTAAAGTGGTGAAATATAGAAACTGAAATTAAAATTCCGTGATTATGTTGTAACTAGTGAAATGTAGAGAGCCACTGAATATGACGTATGTGACAGAATCTTTACAGAGAAACATAAAGGAATTAAGGATTAGAAACGCCTGGGCTCAGGAATGCTCTGGCGATGATAGAAAAAGAGAAAGTAAAACGGGCTGCCTGAAGCGCAGGACAACGGTAAGATACTTTAAGGTTCCAGGAATAAAAATCATTCATATTTTATGATGTCTGTTAGCGAGTTGCCCTTTTTATCTGCTGACTATACCGTGATTATCTTGTTCCCTTTTCTGGAATAAGCGAATGTGTTGAATGACAGTGCCTCAGCGTCATGGTTGAGGTTTGAAATAATAAGTATATTGGATTGCTTATCTACTTTGTTAAAAACCTCAGCTAATGCCTTCGTCGCCGGATGTGATCTGGCGTTATTGCTGAGGTTATCGAATTCCAGTTGCAGTAACTTAGCCAGGGCTCTGGATGCCTCGCTTTCAGCAAACCGTATGCGGCTTATATTACTTCTTAATCTGGTAACATCGGGAGGACTCAGGTATTTAGTCGGATTGGTGAAAGTTATTATTTCTTGAGTAATCCGGGCGGACAGTGATATCAGCTGCTGCGACTGGAGTGCCGGGGTAGTTTTAATAACGTTCTCATGGTCGTATACCGCCAGAGCAGCCGGAATATTTTCCTGAGCTAACGATATTGCGGTGACAATAATGTTGTACGCCAGCTTATCCGCCTCCTCGGCATTCCCAGCCCCCAGGTTTACTAGGATTACGGCCGGCTGTCCGTGAAACTCGGTGTATTCCTTGGAAATCAGCTCATTATATTTAAGAGAGTGTTTCCAGTCTATGTACTTAAGGCTGTCGCCGGGCTGATATAACTGACTGCCGTAGTACTCTATCCCCCTCCTCAGCCCGTAGGTAGCCGTCACCGCTTCGGTGTTTGAGATAAGGGGAAGGTTTCCCGGCTTTGTTCCCGCCAGATACCGTTCCGCCAGCCAGGCGGCATACCTGGCTCTGGGAGTAACGTAAAGGCGTATCGGTTCCAGTTCAAACCTGGTTTGCACCAATCCCCAGCGGTCAATAGCCCGTCCCCTGAGTTTGATTATCGATGGACCTGACAGCATGGGCAGCAAAAATACCTTTATTGTCAACCTTGGCTGCTTTAGCGACATGATACCAGGACTCACCTTAAGCCATTCGTACGGTGATTCTACCAACAGTAACCCGCCTATATCTGTTCTGGTTGTCAGCCTGATATTGACGGTATCCTCCTTTCCGGCTATCATGCGTTTCTGGACCTGAGTTTCTGCTACCACTTTCACCGGCAGCTGCCGAAATACTACCGTGCCAAGGATTACCAAATACATGATTATAGCGGCACTTCCCAGAAGGAGGGCTATATTACCGAACAGCAAAGAAACACCAGGCACGAGAACGCCTATCAGAAGAAGGGCAAGGTAAATGTTGGTCGGACTCCGCACATATCTGGTATTCCGAAAGTCGGGAGACCCGGCGGCTACTTCCAGACCGTGATGGATGAGGAGTAAGACAGGTAGAGAGATAAGGAAGGAAAATACAGGACTGAGATATGTGGAAAACAGTAAAACGACACTGAAATACATAAAGTATTCTGTTAGCAGGTTCCAGGTTGCACTGAAGGGCCACCGCCATAAATATAAGTACCACAAAAGCAGGAGTATCGGGATGAATGACAGAGCCAGTGGTGAGATTACAGCGGCTATTATCAGTGCAATAGCCACGTATATCTTTAGAACTATGGTTATTCCGCGGTTACTAAGGCTAATCATATTTCCAATTTGGGTACCGCTACCTGCTCAAGAGCCCTTTCGATAATCATTCTGGAGGTGACGTCGTCCATCTCAGCTTCGGGCTTAATCCGTATCCGGTGTTCCGTGGTTAAGTATGCCAGGTGCTTGATGTCATCGGGAATGACAAAATCACGTTCATCCATCAGGGCGAGTGCCCTTGAGCACTTATATAGTGCTATGCTACTCCTGATACTCGGCCCGGCTGATACGTCAGGGTCTGCCCGCAAACAGTCAACGATTGAGATAATATACTCCACGATATCCTGTGAGACGTACACCTTCTTTGCCAGTTGCTGTAGTTCCATTATTTCGTCCGGGGTGGTTACCGCCCCGATGTCAGGTTCATCAATCTGGTCGATATTGGTTATTACCTGCTTCTCCACTTCTCTTGGGGAATATTCATTCAGGACCCTGAGCAGGAACCTGTCTATCTGAACGTCGGTCAGCAGATAGGTACCTTCTGTTCCTGATTGAACCTGGGTAGCTATTACCATGAAAGGTTTTTCAAGGGGGTAAGACTCCTTCTCGATGGTTACCTGGTATTCCTGCATTGATTCAAGCAGTGCCGACTGTGTTCTCGGTGTCGTACGATTAAGCTCGTCGGCAAGCACCACGTTAGCGAAGATTGGTCCTTCGACGAATCTGGGTTCTTCGGTAGGAGAATATACAAAGAACCCGGTTATATCCGCCGGCATCATATCCGGAGTGAACTGTATCCTGTTAAACTGCCCGCCGATTGCTTCAGCGAAACCATTGGCAAGCTTCGTTTTAGCTGTACCGGGAAGCCCCTCTATCAGCACATGACCCCCGGCGATAAGAGCAAGCATAAGGGCTTCCTTAATCTCATACTTTCCAATAACGGTCTTGGAGAGTTCACCTAGAATCCTTTCGTACAGGTCGGTTACTTTCTTGTTTTCACTCAATGGTCTCCCCCTTCTTCAGTAAGTATCTGGATACTACCCCGAATATAATGGCGTTTATACCCAGCAAGGCGTATGGGTTAGCCATCGCCTCCCTGGTGTCTAACAGCCTCGTCTTTGATACGTCAAGTGGAGCCTTGGTAAGGTGTGAGTTATCAATCTGTATTTCTTTTTGTTCACCTTCACGGTTAATTAGGTAACTTATGAAGTCGTAATTATCGTCCCTGCCAACCATTGTATTTATAGCAACACTGGGGTCTGATAAAAGGAGCAGCCTGCCTTTTCCGAGCCGAAATTCGGCGGCTACGGCGAATGGACCCTCTGGCTCATCCGGGTCCAGGGTCCCGTTCTCGTTCAGGTCTAAGAAGCTGGTTGTTGAGGACCAGGCGATTGCTTTTGATGGCGTAATGTTGGCTATCGTTGTGGCATGGTTAAGCATTATTACATCTATTTTTCCCTTTACTCTGGGAGCGAAGTCTGATATTCGAGGCATCGACTGGTTTTTATAACAAAAGAGAGGGTCAAGTAGAGGTTTATTGGTAAACCGGGCGCGCATACCCAGATAATCCAGGACAACATTCCCGTAACCGTAGTCATCCATCAGTAACAGGGTGCCACCGTCATCGACAAATTGTTTTATCCTGACCAGCTCTTCTTCAGCGTAGTCGAGGTAAGGGATAATTACCAGGGCACCTTTTTCCGGTGATTCAGGCAGTTCATCCAGAGTATCAATCTGTTCCGTGGAGAATTCGGCGGAGAATTCTCTTATCCCGTTCCACATTGCATTGCCTGCCATGAAGTCCTGTATCGAGGGATAGAACCAGATGCAGAGCAATGAGATGACTATCACCACGACCACAGAAGCTAAAAGGGCACTAGATATCCTCATCCTCGATTTTCTCCTCGCCTGACCCTCCGGTCTTGGGAGCAGGTTGAGTTTCCTGTCCTTCCGGTTCAGATTCCTCCAGTATCCTGTGTGACAGTTGTTCGGTCTTCTCGACGTCTTCCTGAGTGGGGATGTGTCGAGAGTAGAGTAACCTTTCTCCGATTATGGTGATTTCTGTGAAATATCTTCCGGCAGGACCAAGTACGTGTCTATTTTCTAAAGCGAATTCCCTCAGCGTCTGCTGGGGGCGTATCAATTCTTTAGTTTTCTCCTGTATGAACCTAACCAGAAAACGGTACCAGTAGAAAACCCTGTTCAGGAGTTCGCCTGCGGATTTAGTGTTTTCTTGAGCGTCGGGGATTGCGGTTACCCTGCCGCTGTATACCGGAACCGGTTCGGGTTGAGTTGTGGCTATCTCTGGAATTATTCTTTTCCTGGTAGAGACTCCAGACCATCCTTTCAACCGACCCGGTAAAAAGATACAAAAGAACAAAAATACGCCAAAAATAATACCCAGGTTCAGCATATTGACCTGCAGTATGGTCCTGCTGGTAGTAAGCGGAGCATGCCACGGTTCCTGAGGAGTAATATGTATTACCATGTTTTGTGAACCTATGACGCTCCAGCTCGGTCCTGCTTTAATCACGGTGTCAAAGTTGCCATCATCAGAGCTTAATAATTGTACTTTTGAGTTACCCAACTCCATTTCAATGGATGTCCCACTCAGTGGACCAAGTTCCGAATATACTCTGCCCCGTAATCCGATACTGCCAGGTATTAGTGCTAGCCCGGGTACATCAAGGTCCAGGACTGGCACTACCCGTATTACGTTTAGCATGGCACTGGCGATTACCGGTGCATACCTTCCCACTGCTGCCGAGGAAATGGTAATGACATGTTTACCCGTGCTGATTGCGGGGTCCAGTTTGATTTCTTGAGTAAACTCATCCCTTATTTTAGCCTCAGCGATAAGGATGTCATCAAGATAAATTTCTAAGTCCCTCTCGTCAGTCGGGGTGGGCCCATTATAGTCGAACTTTCCGGTTACCGTGGTTTCCAGTCCGGGGTAGGATTTATCCTCTACAGTGATTTCAAGCCTTGCTTCATAGAACATGACCTTTAGCTTTACCACCGAGCTTGCCGAAGCTATATAACGACCTATATCGTTTTCTCGAGGGTAGTAGAGAGCCTGTATATCCATCTCAGGTATGTACAGGTACGGGACCTGTAAAGTGGCAATGTAGAGTCCCTGGATGTCAGTCTTGACAGTGACGTCTCGGGTACCGTTGAGAAGGATATCAACCTCTCGTCCGGCAAGAGGTCTGCCTCTGGAGGACAGTATCCCCTTGATTTGTGCATTATCACCCACAAAAGCAATATCAGGTGTAACTACTGCGGTTATGGCAGTTGGTTCAAGCAACTCCTCTGAGGTGATATCCGGCGGTTCCAACAACTCCTGATACAGGACGAGCGTTTCTCTTATCAAGTCGATTTTTTCCAGTAATTCGTTGTAAGCAAGTCTCAGGTCGCTCCCGGCTGGAGCTGAAGATACTTTGAGGACATTACCTATAGTCTCAATTGTTTGCTCGACGGACCTCAATTGAGTATTTGCCCGTGATAAATTATCTGAAATTACAGGTATTAGTTCATCAAGCTCCTCTAGGCGGAATTGTTGCATTAACACTCTGAGGCTGTTTATATTTTCGTCAATCGTTGCCACCAGGTAAGACATATCCACAGCAGTTAAGGCGAAATTGTTCGTTGATTCTTTCAGGTTCTCAGGGACATTGACAAAAGGCATCTTCTCAAGTCTGGTCTCAACTTCAACGGGATTTTTCTGAAGTACAAAATTCAGAGAGTCAGAATAGTACCTGAACAAAGAGATGCCGCTGAATACTGATGTCGCCGTCTCCGGGTCTTCGTGAGGCTCGATGGCGAGTACAACGTTACCCGGTAAAGCGAGTATAGCTGCACATATAATCACTCCGACCATCCTTTTTTTCATATTTCCGGTCAATATTATCTCCCTGATAGAATTTCCACTGCCTTGAGGGCTACAATTACTATGAAACCGGCGGATAATACCACGCCGATGGTATTGAGGGTTCTCTTGGCTCTGGGGTTGAAGTAAGTGAAAAGGAGTGTAATGACTAGATAGATAACTATATTTACGGTGAAATATATCTCAAGTTCGGTCTGGCCAGAGAAAGCCAGTAATGCATTTACCAAACAGGAAGCCAGAGCAAGAGACACTATATATAAATTGTATATCCTCAAGATAATACCTCGAGTGCGATCCTGCTTTTTCCTTTGCCGTAGCTTTCGTCTATAATCCTGACCGGTTTTTGTAAAGCTTCACTGGATATAGCCGCTATTATTGATGCTATCGGACTCCCCAGGCAGCGATAATACCATATATCCTCATAATGCAGTTTGGAGCCGTTAGCCTGTGCTTCTATCCGGGCATCCGTAAGATTCACACTTATCGAACTGGCGATATCGAGTACTCCCGATAAAATATAGTTAGCTGCGGCTTCAATGTCACTGGCTGTCGGTCCCGGCCTTCCTTCCAGCATGTCGATGTTAATACTCCCGGGAGTTGTAACCGCAATCGCCATATCTTCAGTATTTATACCGTATCTGACAATCAATCGACCCGGTATCTTCATTTTGACTTTTTGGATGTCCTCATCTTCCGTCAAGGGTATTATGGCTTGTGGGTGTCCGTCTCTTATGGTAGACGGGAGGTATATTGCCCTGTTCCTGAGCCCGAGCTCCTCCAGGAGTGCCGTGGTATTTTCCATTCCGGTTTTAAGTATTATTTCGCAAGCTTCGGGCGAGATATAAGGCCGGGTATTGGCTAGGGCGATGCAGGTGAAACCAATCACAATTGTGGAAGCCCCGACAGCGGTTAGCGGGACTGAGTTGATGATGAAATATGATAGTGGTGCGAATATAGCCCCGGCAAGGCAGAGACTTAGCCCCAGTATTCTATACGAGTTGTTCAAGATATTCACTCCTAGATATTGGTCAGGTACGGTTATGGTACTTTTTGCCACCTGATAAAGTATCAGATACTACCACAAACATAATTATCGTAACATAGGTAATATGTACTGTTATGGTGCTTTTTTCAGCTTCCTACAATCCCGAACTGAGAGCGAGTCTTTTAGTGCCGGACGTCCTGAGTGCTAAGTGAGGAAAGGCTGGCATTAAAGTACAGGGGATGTTGCAGAATATTACCGCTTGATAATAGCAGGAAATGGTAATTATAATGGCTTTAGCCATACCCG
>Ga0315551_10003161_pt1 | contig 11783 bp, 5 predicted proteins | sample SalMarSW160290MG_FD_203678 | JGI IMG/M metagenome (GOLD analysis project Ga0315551, IMG submission 203678) | Salt marsh sediment microbial communities from the Plum Island Ecosystem LTER, Massachusetts, United States - Salt Marsh Sediment SW1602-90 ... | reverse complement strand
TAATTTCGTGTTATAGATTAGATTTGTCCGGATCCAGCACTTATACCTTTACTCTGGCATCGGAGTTAAAAAGCAGGGGACACGAGGTTCACGTTTTTAGCCCTCATGCAGAAATCATAGCAGGTGAATTAGAGAAGAAGTGTGTTAAAGTTTACGAAACCCTTACGGATATATCCGGCGAAGAATATACCTGTATAATAGCTCAACACAATATATTAGCTTTTGTGCTGAGGAGTATAAAACCTGAAGTGCCGATGATTTTTATATCTCACGGAATATTGCCTTTTTTAGAACAACCTCCCTCAATAAACACTAATATCCAGAAATATATAGCGATAAGCGAAAAGGTAAAAGATAATTTAGTTTTTAATTACGGCATACCTGCTGCAAACGTTGACATAGTAAGGAACTTTGTAGACGTTAATAGATTTTATCCACAAACTGAAATTAATGAAAGTCCCAAAGTAGTTTTATTTATGAGTAATCAGCATTCATCAAAGGTTTATAAAACAGTAAAAGGGGCTTGTGAAAAACTCAACCTGAAATTAATCAGGATCGGCGGAACTAATAAAGTTCTAAACACAGAAGATTATATCAACAAGGCTGACATAGTTATTTCGCTGGGAAGAGGCATATTAGAGGCTATGGCCTGCGGGCGAGCAGCAATAGTCTGTGATTACGCGGGAGGAGACGGCATAATAACCACGGACACCATAAACGAGATAAGAGAGTATCACTTTTCCGGCAGAAGATTTGGTAAAGACTACGATGCAGAAGATATGATACGGGAAATAGAAAAGTACGAGCAATCGATGGGAAGAATAAACAGGGAGATTATATTAAAAGAATATAATGCTTCACTGATAACAGATCAAATAATCAATATTTGTAATCAGTCACTGCAGGAATTTTGCCCGAAGGTTATAAATACCCCCTCCATGGAGTTAGTGTGGTTTCAGCAGGAAATGGGAAATATTACGCCTCCAACTATCACTCCGAATTCTGATACACAAAGGGATTTACAAATGAAAATATTTACTGCTCATGAGCAGCTTAGAGTTATCCACAACTCTCGTGGCTGGAAGTTTCTTTGTTGTTATTATAGGTTCAGGGATAAGATATTTCCACCCGGCAGCCGAAGAAGAGTATATGCCAAAAAATTATTTGGAGCTTTAATTAGAATAAAGAACAGATTGTGAAGAGGTTGAAGGTTTTTGCCTATTTTAACAGGCATTTTTTTGGATGAAGGCTCTGCTGCCGATGTTATGGCATTATACAAAAGCGTCTCCAACAGTGGATGGGAACCCTTGTCATATTTTGGATATATACCAGTGAATCCTATGACTATACAAGTCAATGGTTATTAGTGTAAAATGTGAAGTCAACGTGACAAAAGAAGACTACAGTCCAATTGTGAGTGTAATTATTCCCACATATAATCGGGAAGGTTTAATTGGCCGCGCTGTTAAAAGTGTTTTAAATCAAACTTTTAAGAATTTCGAGATAATTGTGGTTGACGATGCTTCATCAGATGGCACTGAAAGAGTTATAAAAAGCTTTGGTGATAGCAGAATTAGATACGTCAGGCACAGTAAAAATAAGGGGATTTCAGAAGCCCGTAATACAGGGATAAAAATTGCAGCAGGGCGATTTATCGCCTTTCAGGACAGTGATGATGAATGGCTACCGACAAAACTCGCAAAGCAGATTGCTCTTATGCAAAACTCGTCACATAGTGTCGGGGTTGTGTACACGGCTTTTTGGAAAATTGAAAAAGAAAGACGAATTTACATACCATTTTCCTGGGTGAATCAGAAAGAAGGGGATATTCACAAAGAGCTCCTTAAAGGAAACTTTATAGGAACTCCTGTTGTTCTCGCCAGAAAGGAATGTTTTGAAAAGGCAGATTTATTTGATAAAAATATTCCTGTCTTGGATGATTGGGAAATGTGGATTAGAATATCGAATTATTTCCATTTTAAGTATATTGATGAACCTCTCGTGAATGCATATTATCGTTCAGATAATATTAGTTCTAATCCGGACTATCTTATTTGTGCACTAAAATTAATATTACAAAAGCATTTCAACAAATTCGTTAATGATAAAAAATCGCTTTCAACACATTATAATTACCTTAGTCGACTCTTAATAGAAAACGGTGAGATAAGAAAGGGAAAACTTTATTTAACGAAGTCCAGAGAAGCCTATTTGGGGCGGATTCGCAGCAGACTTTGCTATAAGACTGTTAAGCTTTGTCTCCAGATGAAAGACTGGATATTGCCCCACGCAAGCATAAGAAAAAAATTTGCTAAGGGCCTTTATTTTTTGTTTTTTGACTGGAAAGAATTTAGAAGAAGACTAAAAACTATTTTTGGTACTCTGCGACGTAGTGGCATTAAAAACATTCCTGTCAACCTAAAAAATAAAGGCCAGCAAAACAGTCCATTTCCTTTTCCTGAATCTGCTCTTGCTCACAAATACTGTATTGGCAAGGGATTGGAAATTGGGGGCTCTGCGCATAATCCGTTCGGCCTAAACACACTAAATGTGGACATCACTGATTCTATGGACACCGAGTTCAAAAAAGAAGAGATCCGTAATTGTGGAAAAGCCTTAAAAGTAGACATCGTTGCTAATGGAGATGACATTCCTCTTCCTAATGAGAGTCAGGACTTTATAGTCAGCTCTCACGTCATAGAGCACTTTCCAAATCCGATCAAGGCTCTCATAGAGTGGGACAGATTAGTAAAGCCCGGAGGGATAATCTTCATGATAATACCTCATAAAGAACGAACTTTCGACAAGGGAAAAAAGTGCACCCCGTTAACCCATTTGATAAAAGATTTCGAAAACAATAACACTCAGCTGCATGACGATCACAACGGTCATGACCATTGCTGGATTACCGAAACTTTTGTAGAAGTAATTGAATATATGATTAAAGAACTTGGCATGAAATGGAAAATAGCTAAGGTTCAGGATGTAGATGATAAGGTGGGTAATGGATTCACAGTAGTCATAAGAAAATTAAAAACACAAGATTCTCTTACGGTTGGATAACACCTTTTTGAACCTAAAATGAAAAACAGAAACGCATATTTTTGGGTCCTTGTTCGCGTCATATGGTGGTTATTTGTTGGGCCACAAAGAAGGAAATTTGCTAAAGTTTGGGCTACGTATAAATTTGGCGGTATCAGGTTATGCTTGCATCGTGCGATACAAATATTTGGTAGAAGGAAATCTTCATACGACCCCATTCGAAACCAGCTTTCGCGTTCCCAGAGTGAATATCTCCTCATCCAATGTTCTAATAAGCCGCTCTTTTCCATAATAGTGCCTGTGTACAAGATAAAGTGCAAATGGCTGGAAAAATGCATTAGTTCAGTTGTTAGCCAACATTATATGAATTGGGAACTTGTATTAGTGGACGATGCCTCCAAAAAAGATGACCTGAAGCAATTAATGAATGCTTGGGCATCACGAGATAGCCGCGTACACGCGTATTATCTGGAACAAAATTCAGGAATAGCGGGTGCAACCAATTTTGGAATAAAACAAACCAGCGGTGAATTTATCGGCTTTCTTGATCACGATGACGAGCTAACGCCTGATGCACTTACCTGGTTTACTTGGTATATTAACAAATATAATAATGCAAAGTGGTTTTACTCTGATGAGGATAAAATAACCAAAACAGGAAAATGCTGCAGGCCACATTTTAAGCCGGATTTTTCGCCAGAATTTCTCTTGTCAAACATGTATACATGTCATTTTAGTGTATATGCAGCTGAGATACTCAATAAAGCGGGAGGTTTACGGGAAGGATTTGATGGTTCTCAGGATTATGATTTAGCATTAAGGCTTTCGGAAATTGTTCGAAGAGAGAATGTTATCCATGTTCCCCGCGTTTTATACCATTGGCGGCAAATACCAGGTTCAGCAGCTTCAAATATTGATGCAAAACCTCAAGCTCCATCAATGGGAAGAAGGGCTGTGGCTGAAGCTCTGCAACGGCGTGGATTGAAAGCTAAGGTAAGCAGTTATGAACTTTGCCCTACTGTATATCAGATTGAATTTGAGCCTTCCGAGTTCCCTAAGGTAAGTATTATAATACCTACAAAAAATGCGTTGACTTTGGTAAAAAGGTGTATTGATTCTGTGCGGGAATACACCAATTACTCAAATTTTGAAGTAGTGGTCATAGATAACGCTTCTGATGCCCCAGAGTTTTTGAAGTACGTGAGAAAGGAACAATCTGAAAATAGAATTAAGCTTATACGCTACAACAAACCATTTAACCATTCTGAAATGAACAATATTGCTGTAGCTTCCGTAGACTCGGAATTTGTTATTTTTATGAATAATGATGTTGAAATAATTTCAGAAAAATGGTTGGAACAATTAATTACTGTCACACAATTAGACAAATCTATTGCTGTAGTAGGAGGCTTACTTTTATATTCAAATGGCTTAGTACAGCATGGTGGTATGATTTTGGGAATATACGGCACTGCTGGACATGCCCACAAGTATGTCCATAGTGGATTACTAGGGTATCTTGGCCGACTACAGACAATTCAAGAAGTATCGGGAATTACGGCAGCTTTAGCACTTGTGCGGCGTTCCAGCTTTGAACATGTTGGTGGTTTCGACGGCAATCGCTACCCAACATTGTACAATGATGTAGATCTGTGTATCCGCTTAAGAAAAAAAGGATATCGCTGTATTTACAATCCGATGGTAAGGGCTATTCATCATGAAACCAAGACTCGCACTGTAAATTCAGAAGAATTAATTTACAAGCAAAATCTTATAAGTGATTATGCTGAACTTCTTAATTGTGATCCTTTTTACAATCCCAATTTAACCCTCAATAATGAACAATTTCATGGCTTCAGGCTATTTCCTGTAGAAGATCAGATTCCAGAATTGGCAGATATGCCAAAGGAATTATCGTGACCGAATCACTATTAGGTAACAATACAATAACTGTAGTAATACCTACACGCAACGCAGGTCAGCAGCTTGCAGAGTTGCTGGACAGCTTACAAAAACAAACTCTAAAACCTGCTCAAATTATAGTTGTTGATTCTGAGTCCAGCGACAAAACACCAGAACTTGCCGAAAACAAAAACTGCAAGGTAATAAAAATTAAAAAAAACAACTTTGACCACGGCACAACGAGAAATTTAGCGGTTAAAGAATTTGATACTGGTTTTGTGGTTTTCTTAACCCAGGATGTAGTTCCTGTTGATGAGCATATGATTGCCGAGCTAATAGAACCTATGCAAACAGACCCAAACATAGCTATAAGTTACGGCCGTCAACTGCCCGGACCCAATGCAAGGCCGCTGGAACGCTTCGCACGAGAGTTTAATTATCCCGAACACTCTATTCTAAAAACCAAAAAAGATACTAAAACGCTTGGTCTGAAAACCTTTTTTTGCTCTAATTCCTGCTCAGCTATTCGCCGCTCTACTTTCAATGAGTTAGGCGGCTTCAAAAATAACGTTATTGTAAATGAAGATATGCTTTTCGCCGTTAAAGCTATTACCAGCGGCTATTCAGTCTTCTATAATGCGAACGCAAGGGTCCTTCATAGCCATACGTATTCATCATATAAACTGTTCCAACGCTATTTTAATATTGGAAGATTTTTTGCTGATAATAAATGGATTCTCAAGACTGCCGGCCTGGAAAGTTACAGCAGTAACATGTTAAAAGCAGGTTTGAAAAGATTTTGGGAAAAACGGATGCCGCATTATATACTTGCTTTGCTTGTTGAATTTACCCTAAAAGCATTCGCCTGCAAACTTGGCTGGTATTACCAGCTATCGTCTCACAGCAAATATGACAACAAGGCTTAAGTAGTGAAAAATCCAAAATTACATAAAAGCTGTGATGATAGAACATAAGCCTTGAGAATATCATGATTACAGGTAAAAAATGGGAAGTAGAAAATGTATCACAGGCAAATAATAAAGGCGCACGTTTGGCTATCTGTTCGCTCTCGGTTGCTTCTCAGCCGGTATCATAAGTTCTTTTTTTACAATAATTAATCGTTTATTCATAAACACCTACAAACGCTGGTTTCGGACGGAAAATCCGTGTGTCGGCGGTTCAATTCCGCCACCTGTCAATTGACGATTACTGTAAAGTTTGGCCTGAAGACAGCTAATTTCGCCATTTCGTTCACATTATTTCATCAGAATAAATCTTAAAATATGCTTGAAAAAGCCCTGTTATTTGTTTATAATATTAGTTTCGGAGTCTGGTAATGAAAAGTGGGTGCAAATGACATCCTCTTACATGTGTTTTTGATCCTAACGGCGAAAGATAGGCAATGAAGTATTCGCGGAATCTTTCTGTACAATCAGACACACCAGGTAGAATGCATCGCGGCATACTTATGCCGGCTTTGGTTTGTTTGCTATGTTTGTTTGTTGGCGCTGGCTCTGTTTCGGCTCAAATTTCCATAGTGGGTGTCAGCGATGAGGAAATTTACGTAGATAGCGTCTCTTTCATAGTTAACTCCGAGGCTGGTTACGATTATACGGTTGAGTTAAATGGCGTTTCTATTCCGACTGACGTCTACATAGAAGTCGATGAAGCAGAATATTACGAATTATACGTTTACCGGCGCGAGCAGTCTTCCGGAAATGAAGAGACCGAGCTGGTTCAGTTTATAGTTCGGGCATCAGAAAGGGGTGAAACGGAGGTGGGTCTGCCGGTATGGACACCCTATCCGATGATAGATTCGGCGGCCGCTGAGTTCAGCGGGGCACAGCTCCAAATTGTATGTCCTAATGATTACCCAATCGGCCTCGAGATACCTATCATCGCCAGGGTAGAGAATGGAACAGGTGAGCGTGTCGGCGTCAACGGCTATGTCACGGCGTACGGATTCGAGGATTATCCGCTGCAGCTGTTCCGCGGAGTTGGTTCTGCTTTTCTGCCGCCTGCTTCGCAGGCAGGGCCTGTCTCTTACACAGCCCAGATTCAAACGCTTCAGACTCCAAAGCAAATTAATATTGAAGGATCCACGACATGGCAGACTGTCTCGTCGGATATTACCTCTTCTGTCAACTGGGGCGAAGATGCACGAATTCGAATTACAGCTCCAGGCGACGAAGTGCTGACCATATCAGCGGCAGCTACCTTAACAATAGGAGCGGGAAGTGTAATCATAATCGACCCTGATATTTCAATCCAGGTTTTAGGACAAATCATCGTTAACGGCACTTTACAGAAGCCCGTTGTCTTTACCGCCCAGGATAGAGATGAGCCTTGGGGAGGTTTTCTCTTCGAAACATCTTCATCTGTTGGTCAGTTTACCGGGGCCATTTTCACTGCAAGCGGTGCAGACCCCGGTTGGTTCAATAATAATCACAGCGGCGACTTTACGCACCACGACGAGGAGTGTCTTTTTTATCTTTCCGATAGTGCAGACGTGACCTTGACCGATTGCTATGCGGTGGAAAACTACGGCCAGTTAGGACACGGCGAGGGCGGCTACATTACTATGACGGGCTGTCTCGTTCAGAAATTTGTTACAGGCGGTCAGTATAACGGAGGAGCTGTAATCGGCACAGACAGCGCCTTCATCGAGTTCCCCTCGGCTTATGCTCCATTCGTTGATTATGATAACGACGCCTTCTACCTGAACGGTGGGCCACATTCATTTACTGACTGTCTTTTCGGCTGGACACTCGATGACGGAATCGATGCAGGCCAGGGAACGGCAGGCTCTGTGAATCTCGAAGGCTGCTGGTTCGAATCGTGCATTCACGAGGGACAAGCCTGGTCATCCGGGCCGAGATACGGCGATGTTAACAACACCGTCGTTCTGAATTGCGGGCAGGCAATCGAGGCTGGCTATGACGACCCCTTTATAGATGTGATTAACAGCCTGTGCACATCTAACGTAATCGGGGCGCGCTTCGGTGATAATTACGTCAGGACCTATAACGGCTTTTTGGACGTGAAGGATTCGCTGCTGCTATTCAATGTAAGGGATGTTTGGGGCCGGGCCTGGGACGACTGGACTTTGCATCTTTCTCAAATGGATATTCAGGATAATTATCTCAGCGCAGCAAATGTTAATCATCCCAACAATACACTTTGGGACGCAAATGATCCGAATCACCTGTCGAAGCTTGAGCCGTTCCTTCCGACACCGGCCGGCACCGTGGGAATTGGAATCGCCACGCTTGAAGATACCTATGCTCTTTCCGAGCTTTCCGATAAAGTTCCCGTGCGTTTAAGCACTTTCACCACGAATTTCGTATCGGTCGATTACACTATTTATACGGAGGACGGGCTGTATGACAGCGGCTCTTTGCAGTTTATTCCAGGAGAAACAGTAAAGCAAATTGAGTACGTACTACCATCAATCGAAGAACTCAAAGCATTCAGGATAGTATTGAGCAATCCGGTTAATGCTGATATAACCAGACACAAAGAAATAATCTATATGATTCCATACGAAATCGTCGAGCAGTTAATCCAGGAAGGTGACGAGTGGCACTACTTCAAGGGGAACACTGAGCCGTCGGCTGATTGGAACCAACTCGGATTTACTATGGATGGATCCTGGCTCTTAGGTGCAACGGGTATCGGATACGAGGGTGGCTCGGGCTACGAAGGATGCATAGCTACTAATTTAAGTGATATGCAGAACAATTACATCAGTGTCTACGCGCGACGGGAGTTCTTTATCGAGGACCCATCTCGATTGACCAGCCTGACATTTTCCATAGACTTCGATGACGGCTACATTGCTTATCTCAATGGGATTCCGGTTGATAGTCAATTTCCGCCGAGTCCTGTTGCACATGACCAGCCAGCCAGCACAGGCAACCACGAAGCATGCTGTGGAACCAGTGCACCATCGGGACCGTGTCCACCTGAACAGGTTGATTTAAGCGGCTATATAAGTGAACTTACTGCAGGATATAACGTACTTGCGGTCCAGGTGCACAACACGACGCTGGGCAGTTCCGACTTCATTTTTATCCCGGAACTGTTCGGCGTGCTTAATCCTCGCTTAGGCGATTTCGAGCCGGATGGTGATGTGGACTTCGATGACTTCGCGGAATTTGCCTTGTGGTGGCTTCAGACCGAGTGCGGCAACTGCGGTCATGCTGACCTTACCGGCGATGGAAATGTAAACCACCAGGATTTGCAGGAGTTTTGCGACAACTGGCTGGCAGGTTTATAAAGGCGCAAGTCTTTATATATCCCAGCATTATAAAAAAAGAGCTTAGCTTCTAAGACGAAAATATGATTGACTTTTTATTAACAATTTGTTATAATAGTAATTTTGAAGCCTGTTTACGGGAGCGGTAAGGGGGACTGGGTTTCTAATCAAATTTGTATCCTGAAGGACTGGTACGGTGGGTAAAAAACTTGTTCTGCTTCTCAGTTTATTTATTGCGATTTTTCTATCCAATCCAATATTAGCCAGGCACTTACCCTACGGTGACCTGAATGCAGATTATAAAGTCGACGGTTCCGATTTAAACCTGTTTACACAACAATGGCTGAATCCCTCTGGCTGTTCAGGCCCGAGTTGCGCTGATTTCGATGGGGAAAACGGCGTTAATATTAACGATTTTGCTCTTCTTGCAAACTCCTGGCTTTCCGATAACAAACCGATAACACTTGTTATAAACGAGTTTATGGCTGCCAACTCCGGATACATCCTCGACGAATATGAGAATAGTGACGACTGGATAGAGCTTTATAATTATGGCGATGCTCCTGTTGACATTGCTGATATGTATATGTCAGACAGCCCTGCCACCCCGACCGAATGGCATATCCCGGACAATAATTCACAAAAGACAATCATTCCGCCTCACAGCTTCCTGCTTATTTGGGCTGACGATGAGATGGACGAGGGAACATTGCACGCCAATTTCAAGCTCAGCGCGAACGACGGCGACGAGATTTATTTATATGATGCAGGAGGAAATTTAATTGATAGTATTGTGTTCGGCCCGCAGAATGACAACGAATCTTTCGGCCGACTACCCGATGCCTCTGAAAACTGGCAAACTTTTACTATAAGTACCACTCCGCCGCCAACGCCCGGAAAAGCCAATGCCGGCGCACCATCCGCGAACCAGATTGTCATAAATGAAATTATGTATAACACTTCGAGTTTTAATGAGCTTGAAGAATATATTGAGATTTATAATCAGGGCTCCACTACAGTAAGCCTGGGCAACTGGAAATTTATCGATGGTGTCAGCTTTACATTCCCGCCTGATTTGACCATCGATGCAGGCCATTACCTCGTTATCGCTGCCGATGTAACTACCTTCAATGCAAAATATCCATCTGTGACAAACGTGATTGGTTCCTGGGTCGGACAATTAAGCAGAAAGGGGGAAAGGATTACCTTAGTCGATGAAATCGGTGTTGTTATCGACGAGGTTCAGTACTCAGATGAAGGCGACTGGGCACAGCGATTGCTTGGTCCGCTCGATTATGGCCATAGAGGCTGGATCTGGTCCGATGACCACGACGGCGGCGGAAAATCACTTGAGCTGATTAATCCGGCTATGCCGAATGAATATGGCCAAAACTGGACGGCAAGCTCCGTTGACCAGGGAACACCAGGCTCGCCGAATCCTTCTGCGCAATCTGACACTGCTCCATTAATTATTGATGCGAAACACTATCCTTTTATTCCGACTTCTTCAGATACGGTGACAGTAAAAGCGCAGATTATTGATGAGCTGTCGACTGGTGTAACCGTAACATTAAATTATCGTGTCGATGGTGCAGGGACTTTCACCCAGGTCGGAATGGCCGATGACGGCCTGAACGGCGACGAACTCGCCGGCGACAGTATTTACACCGCGAACATACCAGCTTATCCGCATAAGACAATTATCGAATTGTATATCGAAGCTGAGGATTCATCCAACAATACGCGAACCTTTCCGGCTCCGAGCGATGTTGACGGCACACCCAGCCAGATAACCAATATGCTTTATGTAGTGGATGACACCTTCAATCCCGTCTGGACTGCCGGAAATCAGCCGATCTATTACATTATTATGACGGCGGCGGAACGAGCCGAGCTCGAAGATATTTCCGCCTATGGTGGTGACCCGTTCACGGGCGAGGGAGCGAGTAATGCGCAGATGAATGCAACATTTATCTCTCTCGACGGCACCGATATGAAAATAAGATATAACACAGGCGTCAGGAACAGGGGAAACCATTCACGAGTTGACCCTCCTATGAATTATCATGTAAATTTCAGAAACGATGATTTGTGGAAGAATGTTGCTGCAATAAATATTAACAGCAAGTATGCTTTTAATCAGGTTATCGGCAGTGCTATGTTCAGATTGGCAGACCTGCCTGCTCCTGTTACTGCGCTTATCGAGGTAAGGGTCAATGGTGATAATATTGCGCTGACCGATGAGGGGCGAATGCATGGCTCATATGCCGCTCTTGAAGCATATAGCACCTATTTGGCTGAAAATCACTTCCCTGATGACCCCGACGGCAATCTCTATCGCTGCTCTTATTTCAGGAACGATGTTGACCCGATGACTTATGCAGACCTCATTTACAGGGGTACAAATCCCGATGATTATGTTCTCAACTACATAAAAAAGACCAACGAGGAAGAGGCCGACTACAATGATATCTTCAATCTCACCTTTGTTTTAAGCCCGGAATATATCAATGGTATCCCTGATGTTAACTTTTTTGAAGAGGTAAATGACGTTATCAATATCGAAAAATGGATGAGGTAC
>Ga0315551_10003160_pt1 | contig 11783 bp, 18 predicted proteins | sample SalMarSW160290MG_FD_203678 | JGI IMG/M metagenome (GOLD analysis project Ga0315551, IMG submission 203678) | Salt marsh sediment microbial communities from the Plum Island Ecosystem LTER, Massachusetts, United States - Salt Marsh Sediment SW1602-90 ... | reverse complement strand
TGCTCTTCTCTAGAACAACTCACTAAGAGAAGAAACGATAAATAATTATAGAAAATTGAAGGTGCTTTTGATGGATTGTAAGTGGTTTGCGGTATGTCCAATGAAAAAGTTTTATGAGGAAGGAAAAATAGATAAAAAGTGGATTGAACTTTATTGTAAGGGAGATTGGGAAAGTTGTGTAAGATATCAAATGGAGGAGAAAGGAGAGCTGCACCCGGATTGGATGCTACCAGATGGAAGCATTGACGAAAGATTAGGCAATTATATCAGGAGGTGATAAAATGAAAATTACCATTATTTACGACAACGAGGTACGGAAAGAAGGTCTTAAAGCTGACTGGGGTTTCTCCTGTCTTGTAGAGGCACAAGACAGGAAAATACTCTTTGATACAGGTGCAAATGGTTCTATGCTTCTTGAGAATATGGAAAAGCTTAATATAGACCCTACCACAATTGAAGAAATTTTTATCTCCCATGCTCATTGGGATCACACAGGTGGAATTTCAGATATCTTGAGAGTAAATCCAGTCAAAGTTTATATTCCAGCGTCGTGTCCTGAACCACGAGGTGCAAGGGAAGTGATCAGGGTGGCAAAAGGATCTCTCAAAATCCATGAAAATATTTTTTCTACCGGTGAGCTTAGAGGTATAGAGCAATCTCTTGTTGTCAAGACAGAAAAGGGATTAGTTGTAATTGTGGGGTGTTCTCATCCTGAGGTCAGGGAGATTCTAAGTGCAGCCTCGCAATTCGGAAAACCTTATGCAATTATCGGAGGGCTGCATGGGTTTAATGAATTTGATTTACTTAAGGATTTGCAACTGGTTTGTCCAACTCACTGCACCCAATTCAAGGAAAAAATAAAGGCGCTATATCCTAAAAAGTGTGTTGATGGAGGAGCGGGTAAAGTTATAGAGATATGACATGACAATTTGGATTAGAGCCGGGAAAACTATGGCAAAAGTTGAACCTTTTGAAGAGTATGCATCCCAGTATGAAAATTGGTTTGAGAGGAACGGATTTGTTTACGAATCAGAGCTTCGGGCAATAAGAGAACAGTTGCCTGAAAGTGGAAATTCGAGGTTGACAAATTTTAAATATCGATTTTCATAATAATGAAAATCATTATCAACATCTTGAGGAGTCAAAGAATGTCAGAAAAAGGGGAGGTTCAGGTAATGGCAATTACAAAGGAAAGTGTTCAGGGTGTAGTGTTTGGGGAGATAGACCGAAAGAAATTCTTCGTGATCTGATAAGAAAAAGGGTTGAAGCGGTTGTAGTAAGTATTTTTGATGAATATTCTCAAAATTCTCCCGAAAAAATTCTTGAGTTTTCTGATTGGATGAGGCTTGAGATAGAACCTTATAGGACATCTCTGGACAGATTCAAAAACCTTCTTTTAGAGTGTACCAAGAAAAGTGGAAACATCGGGGCAGCCTTGAGCAGATTTCCACTAAAGGAGGAGGAAAGGAAGTAAAATTAGACCCTTCGGGGTATGTAAAAGAAATTTTTCAAAGAAGTAATTATTATAGTAGATAGCTAATCTCCAAAAGGAGGATCTGGAAAATGGCAAAAGTAGCAATAAGCTTAGATGATAAAGATATAGAAGAACTTAAGGTAATAATTATTGATAAAGACAGGGATGAGGCTTTAAAATTTTTAAAGGATAAAGTTCAGTCTCAGATACTCAGTAAGGAAAAAGGGAAATTGGATGTTGTAGGAAAGACACATTTGTAAGTTTAATAACGGGAAATCTGCTTTTTGGACAGCTTTCAGAGAAAATGAGACTTTTTTTGGAAGTATACTAGGAGGAAAAGACGCACTATTATCCAAGGGTTGAAAAAGCAAAGAAATTTATGAGCGCCCTGTGGAAATTGGAAAACTGCCGAAAAGCCGGATATCAAATATGTATTGGAGAATAAGGATAAGCAAACTTGTCTTTACTTCATGGTGGATCGTTTCATATATAACGATAAATTGGGAAGATATGAGGAAGATAACCTCAAGGAAATTTACAGTTTTTTATCTACAGGGGGTTTTGCCGGAAAATATTGATTCATATTGATAAAGCAATAGGTAATAATACTATGCAATTCTTGCAGGCCGAAGATTTTATTGCCAAACACTATTTGGGGACTGGTCAGAAAGACAAAGAGATGAGGCATAAAATTCATTTTCAATCTATGAAATAGCTACAGAGGGGAAATCAATTGAATAAATTGGAAGAGAGTTTAAGTAGTTTCCTCACTTAGACTTAACATCGGGATTGCGATTGGTTAAGATTTAATAATATCCTTTTTAAGGAGGGAGAAAAATGGAAAATCTTATCATTCATAAAAAACCGACTCTTGAAACTACACGGATGGTGCTAGGTTTTTCAGGATGGATGGATGGGGGGAGTGTATCCACAGGTACGATAGAATATCTAAAGAACAACTTAAAAGCAAAAAAATTTGCCGAGATAGATCCCAAAAATTTTCACATTTTTAACCTCCCGGGTACGATGGAACAAGTGGCTCAGTTTAGACCTTATTGCAGGATCCAAAATGGTTTTCTAACAGATTTTCAATATCCACAAAACGAATTTTTCTATGATAAGAAGAACAATTTAATCTTTTTCTCAGGTAAAGAACCGAATCTTCAGTGGGATGAGTATGCCGATTGTATATTTGAGCTGGGAGAGAGGTTTGATGTGAAAAGAATGTATTTCATCGGCAGTGTTGCCGGTCCAATTCCTCACACAAGAGAGCCGCGAATATCTTGTTATGTTTCCAGTAAACAGCAAAAAGCTCAGCTTAAAGACTATGACCTCAGATTTACAAACTATGAGGGCCCGGCTAGCATCACTACTTTACTTACCAAGCTTTCAAAAAAGAAAGGAATAGAAATGATAAACTTTGTTGCTGAAATACCAATCTACGTGCAAACTCGAAACCCCAAAGGAATAAAAGCAATAACTAAGAGGCTGGTTAAATTGCTAGATATAGATATTGATTTAGGTGAGTTATTTAAAAGAAGTGATGAGTTTGAAAAAAATATGAATGAACTCGTTGCAAAACAGCCCAAACTTGCCGAGCAGGTAAAAAAGTTAGAAGAAAATTACGATAAAGAATTTTTTGATCAAAAAGGAGATTTTGAAGAATGGCTTAGGCAACAAGGAATTGATAAATTATGAATAGGTTGCCATTAGCCCACTCATTGTTGAGGAAAAAGAATTGTAGAGGAGGTGACATCTAAAATGTGTATGGTAAGTGTTTGGATAAAGAAAGATAGAGGGGAGGAAAATTTATTGGAAGAGGTAGCATTTATAAGGTCCAAGGGAAGAAAAATTATTTTATCAACTTTATTGGGAGAAGAAAAAGCTGTAGAGGCTAAAATTGAGGAAATTGATTTTATGAACTCCAAAGTTTTGCTGAAATAAAGATAATCTAATAGAAAAATTAAAGGGATAGAAAGATGAAAATCCATTAATGCTCTTTCCTCAAAGTTTTTGGAAGTTATTGAGCTCAAAGATGATGAGTTTCTTATTGCAGATACAGATGCAGGAATTGAACACCTTGGAAGGGGAGTAGATAAAGGTTGTGATATTATTCTGGCAGTTATAGACCCTTCTCAGGAGTCGGTAAGACTTGCCAAGAAGATAACTGAGATGGCAAAGGCTATTAACAAAAGCTTTTACTATGTGCTAAATAAAATCGATGAGGAAACCAAAGAAGTTCTTTTAAAATCTGTGGATAAAAATAAAGTTATAGCATCTATATCAGAGGATAAGAGAATATTTAAAAATTGCCTGAATGGAGAGGAATTAGATTTCAAAGTGAAAGAAATTGGAAAGTTGGCAGACTTCTTAGAGGAGAATAGAAAGAAGGAAGAAAAATAAACAGGGAAAGCTCTAAAATTTTTAAAAGATAAAATCCAGTTACAAGTGTTACGTCAGAAAAAAGGGGAATTTGACGTTATAGGAAAAACTCATCTGTAAGTTTGATAAAAAGGGGAGCAAATCGGTTTTCTGGGGAACTTAGCACTAAAGCTTATTTTAAAAATAGAGGAAAAGAAATGAATAAAAAACAGTTAATTGAGGAAATTAAGGAGATAGAAAAAAAAGTAGAAGAGTTGAAAAAAAACGTACCAGTCCATTCACCTAAAGTTTCCATGATGCAGGGATTAGAGGATCTCGAGGAAAAATTAAACGTTAAAAAGAAAATGCTCAGCAAGACAGAAAATACTATGGAAATTTCTGAATGGAAAGAGCGTTTGGAAAGAGAACGTGAAGAGAAGGATAAATTTTTTTTGCTTCACCCTCAGTCGCCAATTCCTCTGGAAGAGCGTAAGAGGTTTAAAGGACTTGACTGTTATCTTCCCAATCCGAACTATCGCTTCGAGCTTGAACTTTACGAACATGATGAAAAAAGAGTAGTAAAGATGGCTTATACAAAGGGCAATGAACAGGAATTTCTTCGATGGGGAGAATTCCAATTCAGGATCAGCGGCCAAGAACAGGTGCTTCAAGCGTATAAAAATAATCCTGATGAAGATAGGCTGTTTATTCCTTTTAAAGATGAAACTTCCGGTAAGGAAACATATGGTGCAGGGCGGTATATTGATCTTGAGCCTGAAAGAGACCATACTCCTGAGGGAAGATGGATTCTTGATTTTAATAAGGCATACAACCCCTGGTGTGTCTACAGTGAAGCGTATACATGTCCTTTCATACCGCCAGAGAACTGGCTTAAAGTACCGATCCGTGCCGGTGAGAAGAATTATCCGTTAAAAAGCAAAGAAGGGGTAAACAATAGTTGAAAAAATCTCGGAAGAAGAAATTCACAAAGTAATAGCACGAGTAAAGCATTCAGCTATTAATCAAGAAGAACTTTAAAAATTTTTGGCTATAGAGAAGGGAACTTGGAAAGGTAATATGTAAATTTTATGGGAAATTATTATCCTAAATCAAAAGTTGAAACTAAAGAATTTGTTGCAAGATATTACGATACATTGATGAATATTATAACTTTTGGAAAATATTCTTCGTTCATAGAAAAGGTTATTGAGTTAATGAGAATTAGACCTCCTGATAGGATACTTGATTTAGGAGCAGGCACTGGCAGAAACGCTTGTTTAGTGATGAAGTATCTTTCAAAAGAAGGAAAATTAATTGGAATTGACATTTCTCAAGAGATGATTTTCCAGTTTAGGAAAAAGTGTACCAATTTTCCTAATGCTAAAATTATCTATGCAAGGGTTGACCAATCTTTGCCTTTTAGAGAAGGGTTTGATAAGGTTTTTATTTCTTTTGTGCTACATGGATTTCCCCAAGATATTAGAAAAGTGATTATAAAGAATGTCTTTGAAGTGTTAAAGCTTAATGGGAGTTTTTTTATTTTAGATTATAATGAATTTTCTTATAATGAGATACCTTTTTATTTGAAGATTCCTTTTAAACTTATAGAATGCCCTTATGCTTTTGATTTTATCGGACGAGATTGGAAGCAGATATTGGCAAATCATAATTTCGGTGGCTTTAAAAAGTTTCTTTTCTTCAAAGATTATATAAGATTATTGGAAGCTAAAAAATTGGACGGCGATAAAGAAAATCGCATAAGAATTGCCATTCCAACCAATGATGGAATAAATATTTTTCAAGGCATGTTAGGTAGAGCAAAAGAAATGTTTATTTATGAAATTAAAAAGGAAATGCGATGCAGACTAATTGAAAAAAGAAATAATCCGTTTGCAAACACTATGCAACATTTAAAGACCTTAGATGTATATGAGTTGCTTCGTGATTGTGTGATAATTATATCTGGGAATATCGGTAAAAAAGGAATAAAAAGGTTACAAGAAAGAGGAATAAAACTTTTTTTCAAAAAGGGAAACATGCAAGAAGCGTTAACCGATGCGATTAAAGAAGAGGGATTGCAGAAAAATAAAGATGAACCATAAATTATTAAATTAGTTGTTAGAATTATCAAAGGAGTTTTGAGATGATCGAAGTCAAAAGGAAAAGTGAGCAAGAATTCGTGGTAACTATAAAAGAAAGAGGTGTCAGAACAGAACACGTAGTAACTCTGGACGATGAGTATTACCAACATTTGACTGATGGTGAAATGGCCCGAGAAGAATTGATAGAAATGTCTTTTGAATTTTTGTTGGAGAGGGAACCCAAAGAATCTATACTTTCGAGATTTAATTTAAGAATTATTAACAACTATTTTCCAGAATTTGAGAAAGAAATAAGAAGGTGAATGGTACCAGCTGGCTATCCTGGATTTCCTCAATCTGGGATAGCAAGGATTGGGATGAATAGAGACCGGGCTAGAGGCCTAGGTCGGAGCTAAGGCATTAGGCGTGGCCCTGGTAGCGGTAAAGATTTTGGCCGAAGAAGGGGCAGAGGTGGAGCAGTCTCAAAAAATTTATGGATAAAGCATTAAAAATTCGATCACATTTTTAATCTCCCAGGCACGATGAAACAAGTGGCTTAGGCAACAAGGAATTGATAAATTATGAGTAAATTGAGCTCTCCTAAATTTTACTCGCTTAGAAAAGATATTGTTTTGGTTCTTGAGTTTATAGGATAAACCAGGGATGAAAATAAAATCAACAAGGAGACTAATTAAATGCCTATTATGGAGATAAACATTATTCCTTTGGGAACAAAAACTCCCTCAGTGAGCAAATATATAGCAGATGCCTTAAGAATATTGGAAAAAGAAAAGAATATAACATATAAGCTCACTGCCATGGGTACTATTATACAAGCAGATTCATTGGATCTTCTGCTGACTCTAGCAAAGAAGATGCATCAGGCAGTTTTAGGTGAAAAGGTAAAGAGAGCGGTAACTACAATAAAAATAGATGACCGTAAAGATAAAAAGATAAGCATTGAACAAAAACTAAAATCTGTAAATCCTTAACTTTTAAAAACAGCTTCTTTTTCTAAAGTTTATCTCTTGTATGTTGTGTGGATAAATTATCAAAGCAATGGACAATTTTTACGATAATCTTGAGCGCAAAATATTCACAATAATTCTAAAAGCAATTAACGGTAAGAAAAATATCTTAGATATAGGATGTGGCAGTTGCAAATTAGTTTTCTTTTTAGCCAGGGGACTTAAAAACATAAGAGTTGTTGGTGTTGACCTGCACAAGTGTGAGTTTCCTGACACTGTGGAGAAGAGGAGGAAAGAAAAAATTACCAATGAGGTGCAATGTCTCAAGGCGGATGCTTCGGACCTAAACTTTCTTGAGGATAAAAGTTTTGATGCAGTGGTAAGTGTATATTCGCTGCATGAGTTTGGCAGCCCACAAAAGGCGTTACAAGAGGTATTTAGAGTTCTACGCGAGGGAGGAAAGCTAATTATAGTAGATTTTATCAAAGGGACATTAGCAGATAAGCTATGGGGGGAAAGATACTACACACCTGAGAAACTAAAAAATATGCCAGAAAATGCTGGCTTCCAGAATATTAGCTCTCAACTTCTGTCCAAGGAGGGCCCAGGTATATTTACCGGGATTAAAAGAGAGGGTGTGGGAAATTTCAATAAACTAGTAGATAGTTATTTAAAGAGAATCTGAGAAATGCCAAAACCAAAAGCTGTGATCGATTATATTAAGTGTCACCCTGAGAGATGTGACGCAGGAGTATGTGCTGGTGTGTCTGAGTGTCCTCATGGGATTTTAATACAAGATACTCCCTGGGAGACACCTTATACCCTACAGGATTTTTGTGTTGGCTGTGGTAAATGTTCCACGGCTTGTCCTTTTAAGGCAATTAAAATGATATAAGCATATAAGAAATTTTACGAGAAGTTAAAAAGGAGAGACTGATAACCCATACAGGGACATAGACCAGATAATTCGAGAGCACGGACCCAGAATCTCAAGAATACAAGCCAAAAGCTGTATTGACATGCTTGCTAGCTCCAAAGAAAGAGTTTGTTTTAACTGCCTTACTTGTTTCCATGAGCTTTTTCTTGAGTTTGAAATTGGAAGAACCCAGAAGATATATTTAGACGAATAATTTTTACGAGGGGCAAGGCCGGAAATAAAAATAAACTGATAAGGAGACTGGTTTTAAAGAATTTATAGGAGCACACTACCAAAATGATTGGAATTATCATCTTTGCTATTACTATATTTGTTATAGCTGTGATTATGGCCATGACTGGGCGGGGAGGCGGCAATTTTTATGTACCTGTTTTGGTCGCTGCTGGACTTATAATGCACCAAGCGGCTACCACTGCTCAATTTATTTTAGTAGCCACTGCAGTGGCCGCTCTGTTAGTTTTCCAAAAGCACAAGACAGTAGATTGGAAGTTGGCATTGGTAATAGATCCCCCTACGGACATCATGGCTTTCTTGGGAGGTTACTATGCCCATATCTTTAGCGGTACTGTGTTGAAATTTATCTTCGCAGGTTTACTGATTTTGGCATGCTTTCTTATGCTACGTCCTGTTAAGGAACGAACTCACGAGAACAAGGAGCAGTTTGGTTTTTGGCGACGTCGGTATGGCAACTATGAATATGTTGTCAATCTTTGGTTAGCAATTCCCATGACCGCGGCAACGGGACTCGTGGCAGGAATGGTTGGAATATCGGGAGGTTCATTCAAAATTCCGCTAATGGTTTTGGTCTGTGGCGTTCCCATGCGAATTGCTGTAGGGACATCTTCAGCGATGGTAGCCGCAACTGCTCTAATGGGCTTTCTTGGACATACTATTAGTGGAGATTTTAACCCCCCTTGGGCGATCCTGCTGGCAATTGTAGCTGTGCTGGGTGGTTTACTTGGAGGAAGACTTTCTATTAAAACGAATCCAGAGAATCTAAAACGCATTTTTGCTTATACCACCCTGGCAGCAGCAGTGTTTATGGTCTTGAATGCGCTGTTTTCTATGAGAAGATAAAAGGGATTAATTGACCGCCGTCTGTCGCATGAAATTCGCATATTAAGATGATGAAGAAAGGGAATTCGTGAACATTTATAATTGCTTTGGGGATGCTCATTAGGGAATTTGGGCTCAAGAAGGCGATACTTTTGAAAGGAGGGTCAGTAACTTACGGCCTTTTATTTGCCGGTTTAGTTTGGAGGATAATTTCTATTTTTTGAAAAAACATTAATGGAGTAAATACAAAATTGGGGCAGGGTTGGCAACTCTGCGTCATCCTCTCCTCGCCTCGTCTTCGGCTCGGTCATGGGACACGCGCTATACGACCTCACTTCGTTTTGCCTCAATTTGCTTAACAGTAAACTTGTATAGCCAAATACGTTTAACACAATATTCCCTCAAAATAGTCTGGAGAGAGACTATGCCAAAAGTTGAGCCATTTGAAGAGTATACATCCCAGTATGAAGATTGGTTTGAGAGGAACAAATTTGTCTATGAATCAGAGCTTCGGGCAATAAGAGAGCAATTGCCTGAAAGTGGAAAAAGTATTGAAATTGGTATAGGTAGTGGCCGATTTGCAGCACCATTAGGTATAAAACTTGGGGTTGAACCATCACACAAAATGAGAGAAGTCGCCCGAGGCAGGGGTATTGAGGCGATTGAAGGGATAGCAGAAAAACTCCCTTTTCCTGATTCCCAGTTTGAATTTGCATTAATGGTAACTACTATCTGTTTTGTGGATGATATACAGGCTTCTTTTCAAGAAGCATATAGGGTATTAAAACCTGGTGGGTGTTTGATAATTGGATTTATCGATAAGGAAAGCTCTATTGGAAGATCATATCAGCAACATAAAAAGAAGAGCGTGTTTTATAGGATAGCTACTTTCTATACAGTAGATGAGGTTGTTTCTAACTTGGAAAAAGTAGGTTTCAAGAATTTCAGTTTTTCTCAAACAATTTTTCATAATTTGGCCGAGACAAAAGCCATTGAGCCGATAAAGGAAGGCTATGGTGAAGGATCATTTGTTGTGATCAGGGCGATAAAATGAACCTTTATGAGTTCCTTGTAATGCAGAATAATAAGGCAACTTAGAATTTTGACTCCTTCAAGGGGTTGACAAATTTTGAATATTGATTATAATAACAATGAAAATCATTATCAGCTATCTAAGGGGATACAAATATGGTTGGTCCTCCCTGGCTCTATGACAGATTCAGAAATGCAGGTTTTAGGCTAACATTGCCTCGAGTTCGTCAAAGGGTTAGAGGCTAAGCTCTCAAAAAAACACAAATTCAAGATAAACAGTCATCAGATTCATTTTTATGGATTATGTGAGAGATGTGGATAATTTTTTTCCATTGGGATCAAGCTGGCGCTCTAAAGAATCAGATAGACCAGATTAATTCCCGCATCAAAGATTTAGAAAAGAGCGAAAAACGAGAATAAAGTAGTTAGGGGGGCAGAGGTGCCACCTACCCCTATGACCTCCAGAGAAAAGGATGAAAATTTATCCCATAGGAGTAGTGAGATCTTGCAATCAGAAATCTCAAGAGATAGAGATTTTTGAGGATTTCTCTGGAGGATTAAAAGGAATAGAAGGTTCTAGCTATCTATGGGTTCTCTACTGGTTTCATAAGACCTCCAAGGATAAGAGAAAGGTGTTACAGGTACATCCAAGAGGTGACCTTGCTAGGCCTAAAAGAGGGGTTTTCACTACCAGATCCCCAGTAAGACCCAATCCCATAGGACTAACCAGGGTGGAGTTGGTCAAAAGACAAGGTAATATCTTGATTGTGCAGGGATTGGATGCCTTTGAAGGAAGTCCAGTTTTGGATATCAAATCTTTTTGAAAAAAGATGCACTGAGGACATGGCAAAAAGAATCGATGGCCGAAGTACATTCTTAAATCTAAAGTGGCGAGGAAGAATTCGGTGAAAGCGGTGGGAATTACCGGTTACAAGAAGAGTGGAAAGACTACATTGGTAGCTAGTTTAGCTCAAGAGTTGAACAAAAGAGATTATAAGGTAGCTACCATAAAACATACATCTGAAGGTATCGATCTTCTTGACAGCGACACGGCTAAACATAAGAAATATGCCAAGCAGGTAGCTGCTATCTCGTCTGGTGAGTCAGCCATATTCTTTAACCACAGAAAAAGCTTAGAGGATATAGCCGGGTACATGGAAGCTAACTTTCTTCTTGTGGAAGGATTTAAAAAAGAAAAAACTTTTCCCAAGATTATTTGTTTAAAAGATGCATATGAAGCAAAAAGACTCTCTGATGGACTGGAGATTTGTGCCGCTGCGATTTCTCCCTTAAAGATTAAGCTGGGGGTGCCAATTTTCAGTATCCTTAACGATATAGAAAAAATAGCCGATCTTGTAGAAGAAAAAGCCTTTAAATTACCTAATCTTAATTGTGGATCCTGCGGGCACAAAACATGCTACGGACTCGCTAAAGAAATTGTTCAGGGGAAAAAGAGTGTAAGGGATTGTGTTTCCTTGAAGCCCACTACTCAGGTCACATTAAACGGAAAAACGTTAGCTTTAAACCCTTTTGCGGCTAAAATTATTCGAAATACTATCAAAGGAGCTCTATCTGCTTTAAAAGGCTTTAGACGAGGAAAGATTGAAATTAAGATAAATGAATAAGGTAAGAGAGCGATAACTATGCAGTTTAAAATTGTTGGTGATAACAGAGTCTGGGATAAGAGGCTAAAGGTTAGTTGGGGATTTTCCTGTTTAGTGGGAAAAGATCTTCTATTTGACACTGATGAGGATGGGACTACTTTGCTATTCAATATGAAGACACTAGGAATTTCTCCTCAGGATTTGACTACTATAGTTATCTCTCATGATCATTATGACCATACGGGAGGCCTTTCAGGATTGTTAAAACAA
>Ga0315551_10003148_pt1 | contig 11808 bp, 9 predicted proteins | sample SalMarSW160290MG_FD_203678 | JGI IMG/M metagenome (GOLD analysis project Ga0315551, IMG submission 203678) | Salt marsh sediment microbial communities from the Plum Island Ecosystem LTER, Massachusetts, United States - Salt Marsh Sediment SW1602-90 ... | reverse complement strand
GCTCCCCCTTTTGTTCTTTAATTTACTGTTTCTTAGCCAGTTCTTCTATATAGTCCACAAACCATTTCTGTTTAAATTGCTCCCACCGGCCGTCACCGCGAACCTGTCGCAGAAAGTTATTGAGCCAGTTGAGAAAGTCCGGATCTCCCTTTCGGATTGCCCATGCAAGAGGTTCATAGGTGATTGGGTCGAAAATTCCGACTGTCTTGGCCTTGTATTTGGCTGCAAAGACCCGAACCTGGGGTTCATCATAGATGTAGGCATCGGCGATGCCGTTGGCCACCTGGAGGGCCCCCTCAGCCTCTGTCTTAAAGAGTCTGAGGGTCGCCTTGGGCATCATCTTTTCAGCAGTAAAGGCCCCGGTTACTCCCAGCTTGCTGGTGACAATCACGCCTTTCTTGTTGAGATCCTTGTAACTTCTGTATTTACCCTTGTCCTTCTTGTTGATCAACAGGCATTGGCCGATGTAGTAGTAAGGCTCGCAGAAGTTGACCTTGAGATTTCGACTCTGGAGGATTGTCATCCCTGACATGATGATATCGAATTTGTGTGTCATCAAGGCGGGGATGATTCCTTCCCAGGCAGTGTTAATAAGCTTGACCTTTTTTTCTCCTCCTTCCCCAAAGATGGCCTTGCCCATTTCATAGGCCATGTCTACATCAAAACCAACAATGTTGCCCTTCTCATCCTGCATTTCAAAGGGCTGATAACCGGCTTCCATGCCAACCAGAAGCTGGCCACGCTTTAAGATCTCCTCAAGGGCAGATGCCTTAGCCATATCTTCTGTTGTGAACGCCATTGCAGGGCCTGAGCCAAACGATCCAAGTAATATTAGGGTCAAAAGTGCGAAAAATAACTTTTTCATCTTTAAGCTCCTCTCCTTAATTAAATCACAATGAAAAACGAATAAAAGACTCTGGGCTTTGTCAGCGCCCATTCCAATGAATGTGTTTCCTGTCACCCCCTTTCCTTCCGTATTCAACGCATGTGGGGAAGGACGTCTCTCTTTTTCTACCGGAATCCCTGTCTGCGCTGGTTTCTGCCACCTTCCCCTCAACTAGAGCAAAAGATTGCTCTCCAACTTTATAAGTAATGTCTGAACTCTACAAGGGACTTTCGAATAATGTCAACAAGTTTATTAACTGGATTGTATAGGAATATCCTTGTTGGACGCAGATGAACGCAGATTGTTTGGATTAAGAATATAACGATTATTAATATCTGCGTGTATCTGCGAAAATCTGCGTCCTATTTAACTTGAGTTTGCTGAATTAGAACTCATTATCTCTGATTTCCCCTTTTTCGAGCCGATGATAATGGCGAGGAAGATCAAGATAATTCCGATAAATTGAAAGGATTTTATAGTTTCCTGAAAGATGATAAAGGCCAATATGGTTGCCCCAATGGGCTCTCCCAGGATGGTGATGGCAACCATGCTGGCCTTTAGATGTTTCAGTGCCCAGTTAAAGGCTGTATGGCCAATAAGCTGCGGGATGATGGCAAGGAGAACCATATAGAAATAAGAACTTGGCTTGTATCCAGTAAAAGGTGTTCCAGAGGAGGCAGAGGCGATCAATAGAAAAAATGCTGAGAACGTGTAGACCATCGATATATAAGGCAAGACATCCATCTCCTCCCTTAATTTTGAACCCACCATAAGGTAGGCACTTGCCATGATGGCACCCAGGAGGGCAAGAATATCGCCCAGAAGAAATGATGGGTTTTGGACAGTCAAGCCTTGAAGGCCGCTGTCACCAAATGCCAGGATGATACTCCCCGAAAAGGAGAGGATGATACCAAGGATGATTTCAGTAGGCTGCTTTTCCTTGAAGAAGAGATAGGAGAATATTCCCACAAAAATGGGGTTTGTCGCAACAAGGACCACACTGCTTGCCACGGAGGTGAATTTCAGGGAACTTATCCAAAATGAAAAGTGGAGGGAAAGAAAAAAGCCCCCGACCATCCCCATGAGGAGATTTTTCTTGTTAAAGGAAGAAAGGCGTATGCCTTTGGCTTTTGCAATGATCAATAAAATAAGGGAGGAAAGTGTGAGACGGTACGTGGCGATCATAATGGAGGGTACATCATCGCAAAACCTTATGAAGATGGAGGCAAAGGAAATGGCTACGATACCAGCGGACAGGCCGGCAAAGATTCTAACCAAAGCTTGCCTCCCTCTTCATCTTGAAATACGTTCCAGCTTTTATGAATGCCATGACTAAGGGGCGCTCTCCATGGATTGTTTTACAATAATAAAGGCGCTTCCCCACAAGAAGGCAATAGATAAGAGGGAAAGGTCAGCCAGAAATTCAGTAGGTTTAGTCATAGGGGAACGCTTTATTTGACTGAATGAATGATACAACTCACCTTGAATGGGTGGGAGTATAGGTAAGAACGGCTTGTGTGTCAAATGAAAAAGCGCCGCAAAATATGGTACTTAGAGGGCTCGAATTGATAACATCTTACAATATTAGATTCTAAAATTTGGGATTGCATTTGTATTTTTCTTATGATATGGTATACTGAATTTCATCTGTAACATAAAATCCCGTTTAACTTGCTCCACAAAGGAGAACAGGTCATGGTTAAGCTTTATATTATGAACGGACCAGATAAGGGCCAGTCTTTTGACCTTGAAGGTGATATCATCCATATTGGAAGGTCTCCTGATAATGACATTCAAATCAAGGATAAATCTGTCTCTCGAAATCATGTAAAAATCATCAGGAGAGGGGATAGATACTTTGTTGAGGATCTAAAAAGTAAAAACGGTACCTTTATTGATGGCAACCAGATAAGCCCTGGTGATAAATTTGAAGTGAAAGAAGGACTTCCCGTTGCCATCGGTAGTATCGTGATTTCCCTGAGCGAAGGATACTCAGGGGATGAGGTGACTGTTCCGGATTCGGTCGATCTTTCAGAGGAACTCGGTGAGGATGAACTTGCTATTCTGGAATCCACTGATCTTTCCAAGGAACTCAGTGAAACTGACCTCGCTACTCTGGACTCTTCTGCTATTTCCGAGGAACTCGGTGAAACTACTGCGGCCTTTGCACAAGATAGACCCATGACCCCTCAAAAGAATATGGAATTGATCTATAAGGCATCCAGTCTCTTAATGCAGTCGTTGAGTATGGATAACAACATAAATGAAATCTTCGAAAAGATAATGAATTATATTTTGGACCTTCTCAAAAGAGTTGACAGAGGTGTTTTCATCTTAGTTGACAGTGACACAGGAGAGATTTCAGGGTTGATACCCATACTCAAAAAGAGCACCGGTGACACCCTTAAGGTGTATAGCCGCACTATAGTAGATCGAGTCCTAAACGAGGGCAAAGCAGTTACCATGTTGGATACCCATACTGAAGACAAAGCTGATCTTTCAGAGAGTATGCGGCTAATGAAGATCAGGTCCGTAATGTGTGTACCCCTGGTCAGCAAGTCGAAAATCAGGGGGGTTATCTATGTTGACTCTGTTAGCAGACCACATGGATTTCGAAGGGAGGATCTTTCTCTCCTGACCGCTCTGAGTATCCCGGCAGCTCTTGCCATAGAGAACGCAGCGCTCAAGGGCAAATAGTGATACGTGCCCCTTACCCATGAACCAATTCAATGACTGTCACTTCAGGTGGTGATAGAAAACGAATTGGGGGTCCCCATGTCCCTGAACCTCTACTCACATACAGGTGGGAATTGTTAGGCAGATGCACTAATCCCGCGTCAGTTGGGAAAAGAAGTCTGGTAATGAGGTTGAAGGGGAAGATTTGTCCCTTATGCGTATGTCCCGAAAGCTGCAGGTCAAAAAGACCCGGTGCATTCTCCTCAACTACCGGCATATGCTTAAGCAGCAGGGTAAACCTCTCACGAGGAAGTCCGGACATCAGAGTTCTTTCTGGGGCCCCTCCAAAACGGCCAAAGGCCTTTCCTGTTGGGTGATCAACACCAGCAACAGTAATAATCCCAGCAACGGTCACTGCCTCCCCTCTCAGTACCGTAAAACCCGCTCTTTCTGTAAAATGCAAGGCCTGATCAAGACCGGCATAGAATTCGTGATTTCCTGTTATTGCAAATTTGCCGTATTGTGGATTAATGGCCTTTAAGGCCTCTGCAAGTCCCACGAGGTTGCCGATCTGTCCATCCACAAGGTCACCTGTGGACACCACTATATCAGGTTTTGCCCTCTTCACCTCCCTGAGAATCCTTTTTAATCTCCCCTCCCTCACAATCAGTCCAAGATGGACATCAGAGATCTGGGCAATGGTGAGCGTGCCCACTTCTCTGGGAATTTTTGGGCTTTTTATTACCACGGTTTCGTTGCGGATAGAGCGTGCCTCAAAATAGCCATATGATCCTATTACTGCTGTAAACAGAACTGCGATGACAAAGGCAGATTGTGGTGAAGGGGTTAGATAGGAGATGTTCGTTTGAAGTATAAGTCCGCCTGCGTAGATAAAAAAACGATAGAGATCAATAGCCAAGGAAACAGGGAAGAACAGAAACGCAAGCCCCATCCATGTATAGCCGATGTAGGAGATAAGGCGGGCCAAAAACTCACATCCATGTCTTTCCGCTATACGCACAACAACCGGTGCGATGACCATTATTGCCATGAAGAATAGCAGAAGAATGGTGCTCATAGCCCCGAAGCTCAGAGCAGCCTTTATCTTGAGTAATATGTATAGATGTAATAAGGTGTAGAGAAGAAAAATGGCACCCAAAAAGAGAATCATTGCGTCCTGTTCACCGGCACACTGTAACATCTCCGCCATAGAGCCTTGTAAGCGTGCGCCTCGTGCTGCCAGCGTTCATCGTCCCAACCCAATTCTTCCTGGCAGATTGCCCGTATACGATCAAAGAATGCCAGGCCACCTTCCTGTAGTAATATGCCAAGCCGTGTACGTCTCAATAAAAGATCATCCAGGTGCACAACGGCCTCAGTGCGTGCCGCCCAACGAAGCTCGGCCCAGAGAGTATCAGTCCCCGGCACACGCTCAAGCTCCCCGTCCTTGCTGTGGTTGACGACTTCTCCTGCCTCTAGCCCGTAACGGCCGGCCAAGCGTCTCTCCAGCGCATGTTCAAGCTTCCCTATATGAAGCCCTTGCCTGTTAGCCCTGCGAAACACAGGCTCTCCCGTACCTTTCACGGCTAATGACGGAATGAATCGGGCCGCACGCCGGAGTACATCCAGGGCAATTAAGCGAAAGGTACTCAGTTTCCCGCCACTCACAGAGATGAGGCCGCGTTCCACCCAGATACTGTGGTTCCGCTTTTCCCTGGACGGATTCAAGGCACCTGTACCGATGACGGGCCGAACACCCGCGTACGTGGCGAGAATGTCGCCACGTTCGATACCCAAGGCAGGAAACTGGTACCGTACAATGTCCAGGAGGTAATCAACTTCCTGCGGCGTAATACAGGCCTCAGAGTCAAGATCTTCATCATGATCCAGATCGGTGTTCCCTACCACCGTGGCGCCTTCCCACGGCATTACAAACACGGGGCGCCTGTCAGCAGGATGCATCAACGTAATGGCTTGGGCTACCGGGATGCGCCAGAACGGGAATACCAGGTGACTTCCCCGAAGGGGTCGAATATCCTCACCTCCGTCTACCTGTTTACGCAGTCGATCAACCCAAACACCTGTTGCGTTAACCACTGCCTTTGCACGCACCTCAGCAGTTGCTCCAGACAGCACATCTCGCACAGCAACCCCACATACCCTCTCTCCTTCCATAATGAGCTGGTCAGCCTGCACGTAATTGAGTGCTAAAGCCCCGTCCTGTTGGGCTTCCCGAATGACACGGAATACCAGTCGTGCATCGTCGGTGACAGCATCACCGTACTGGGTGCCTCCTCTGAGCCCAGTGAGCGCTATCCGAGGCGCTAGCAAAATATAGTCACGAGGTGTGTAATAGCGATGGTTCCAATGCCGCGCAAGCAGGTCATACACGGTTAGGAGGGCGTTGAATGACCAACGACCCGGCATACGACCCCGGTAATCACCGAACAGAAACCACAACGGATCCACCAGGCCAGGTGCCTCGCGCAGTAAGCGTTTCCGCTCTCTCAGCGCGTCACGGGTCAGCTTCACATTGCCCGCTGCAAGATAGCGGAGCCCCCCATGAATCATATTGGAGGAGCGACCCGATGTGCCCCAGGCAAAATCCCGCTGTTCGATCAGCGCAGCGGCAAGGCCGCGTCTCGCTGCTTCTCTCAAAATACCCGCGCCGGTAATGCCGCCCCCGATCACGAGCACATCCCATGCGTCCGATTCCACTGAATCGCCCTGGGCCAGCTTCAACCATGCATGCTTACGCCATCCATGCCTATATGGGGTATCCACCACGTTAGTCTCTCTAGTCAATCCTGTAATAATACTAGAACCATTCTATCGGGTCCACTGCCAGAGGAAGCTGTTCAAGCCGACTAGTTAGCGCACTAACTTGCCAGGATTCATCATCCCATCAGGATCAAACTGCCGGCACAGTGTTTTGATCGTCGCTAAGCCAAGTTCCCCCTTCTCTTCAACCAAATAAGGTGCGTGATCCACACCAACACCATGCTGATGGCTGATAGTGCCGCCATTTGCAACGATGGCTTTCGTGGCGGCGCTCTTTAAACGCTGCCAGCGCGCAAAGGTCTTCTCATAGGTTTGGCCGGTTCGGAATAGATAACTTGTGTAGATACTCGAACCCTGGGGATAAAGGTGGGATAGATGGGTGAACAGATGAATCCTCTCGCTCTCATCCCCAAGGGTGCCATGCAATGCGGATTCGATGACGCCTACCATATGATCCACGTTCTTCCAGTCAGTGGCCGTGTCAAGCGTATCCACCGCGTAACCCTTTTCCCACAGAGAATTCCTGAGATAGGGAACGCTGAACCGGTTTTCGGCCCACTTGCATCCCACGTACGTGCCTGTGTAAACCCCGCCAGCCCGCTTAAATATGCGAAGCGCCTGTCTTAGCGCCGTGCGACAGTGCGATCGCGTTCCCGTAACGCCAGATATCAGCATGCACTTGTCTGCACCCGCACCGCGCCACGAGAGCAGTTTCTCCAGCAAGGCAACAAGCCGTTCGTGCCCTGCGAGGGCAAGCTGAGTTTCCGTTTCAACGGCGTTACCAAGGCGCAGCATGGATAAGGCGATTTTGCCCTGGACAGCCTCACGCACTGCCTCCACGGCCTCTTGCCAATGAGGGAAGAACACAACCGGGAACCTTTCCCGTTCCGGTAGGGGCGTGACCCGAACCTTGACCTCAGTCAAAACCCCCAGGCGTCCCTCGGACCCAAGCACTATCTCACGCAGGTCGGGGCCGGCCGAGGAAGCGGGGAAACCTTGGATCTCCAAGGTGCCCACGGGGGTCTCAAGCTGCCCCCCGGCAAAAAGTTGCTCGATTCGACCGTAACGCAACGACTGCTGTCCACTCGAACGGGTGGCTATCCAACCACCCAGTGTAGAGAATTCAAAGGATTGGGGAAAATGACCCAGGGTGTAACCCTGCGCCCTGAGCTGTGATTCAACATCTGGGCCCGCGACCCCGGCGCCGAAGGTAGCGATTTGGCTTTTCTTGTCCAGGCTCAACAGGCGGCTCATTCTCTCCATGTCAATGGTCAGCACCGGGCTCTTGTCTTTTTCCGGCGTGATATGCCCTACAACCGACGTGCCACCCCCGTAGGGAATTACCATGGCCCCTGATTGTCTCGCGTAAGCGAGCAGGGTGCGGACTTCTTCTCTGGTGGTTGGATAGGCAACGCCGTCGGGAAAGATACCAAGATTCCCACTGCGGAAGGCCAGCCAGTCCGGGAGGCTTTGGCCACGTGCGTGGCGCAGGCGCTCCTCGGCCAATTTCGTCACCAAAGGGTGGTTGGGCAGACGTGATTGCGGCACGTGTTCCAGAACGCGATGGAGTGTTGCATCCGGTAGCGGCGTGGCCTCACCGATTCTCTCGACCAGGAATCGGTGAGCCTTTTCGGGTAATGGGAAACAAATGGTGTTGTCACCCCAACCATTCCAACGTCGCATATCTCTCCCCCAGCGGGCTCAAACCTTTCCTCTAAACCACGCCTGCAGATCCTAAGCATGGGAATGTTCCGGGAATGTTCAGGGCTCTAACTCTTCTGGAGAATAAGAACCTCGATCTTCCCCTCCAGGGCCTTTTTGAAGGTGACGGCATCCTGATCACTTCCTACAATGGCCCCGTAATGCATGGGTATTGCCAGTTTAGGATTAATGGACAGAGCCGCTTTAACGGCCTGATCGGCCGTCATGACGTAGGTGCCCGAGACCGGAAGGAGGGCTATATCCACCGTGAAGTCCTTCATCTCGGGGATAACATCGGTGTCCCCTGCATGATAGACCCTGACCCCTTCGACTTCCACGATGAAGCCCAGCCAGGCGTTTTTCTTGGGATGAAAGTCCTTATCCGTATTGTAGGAAGGAACTGCCTCGATTGTTATCTCATCCACGGTAAGGGATTCTCCCGGCTTGATTACCCTTACATCCCCCGTAAGCTTTGTCGCCGCATCCTTTTCGGTGACGATAACCGTTCCAGACTGCTGGATTACCGCCACATCATCCGGGGAGCAGTGATCAAAATGGTCATGGGTAATCAGGATCAAATCAGCCTTGGGGCCTGATGAAATCTGATAGGGATCAAAGTATATTGTCTTGACCGCATCAATCCTGAAAGCGTCATGTCCGAGCCAAACGATCTTCTTTGCTATATCCTGAATCATAATATCACCTCCTGTAAAGGTACCAAGATTGTGGACCGGCAAAGAAAAAGCTCCTGTTCCTTGCCAATTGCCTTAGGGTGACGGAAGTATAGGATAAACTCCAGTGTGGGTCAATTGAAAAGCACAGGATATGGCAGCCAGAAACACATTTTTACTTGTCCCTTTTAATCATTGACGTCATCACCGGCGTTTTGCTAACTTTGATAAAAGTCACATTCTTTGGGGACAGACAACAGCACCATGCAAAAGAGAACTCTCGGCAAAACGGGGTGGGAGATTTCTGTGATCGGCTTCGGGGCTATCAAACTCCGTCTGATCTCGCAGAAAGAATCCGAAATTCTTCTCAATAAGGCCCTCGATGGGGGAATTAACTTTGTGGACACTGCTGACTGCTATGGTGACAGCGAAGAGAAGATTGGCCTTGCATTGAAAGGAAGGCGCAAAGAGTTCTATCTGTCCACAAAAATAGATGAACGGGATGGCCTTGGGGTTCGCAGGAAATTAGAGCGCTGCCTTCGCCGCCTCAGGACAGAATGGATCGATCTGGTGCTCTTCCACGATGTTCGAGGCTCCGAATACGAGCGCATATTTGACAGCGGGGGAATGGAGACCCTGGAAAAGGCAAGAAGCGAAGGAAAGGTTTTGAAAATTGGACTCAGCATTCATAACTCACTGCCGATGATGAGGAAGGCCATCGAATCCGGGGTATTTTCGGCTCTGATGGTAGCTTACAGCGCCTTTGATGAAGATCGCTTGGCTGCGGACCTCCTTCCCATGGCTCATAAAAGCGGTGTTGGCTTAATCGCTATGAAGCCCCTTGCAGGGGGAAGACTTGCGGAGCGCCCTTTGTCTCACGAGAACAAGAGATTCATTCAAGGGGAATCTCTCGCACAGGTTTCCCTCCGCTACGCTCTTTCAAATCCAAATATCACCTGCGCCATCCCTGGGATGATGAAACCGTTTGAACTGAATGAAAACCTTCAGGTAGGGAGGCAGCCAAGGGAGCTGACCATAGAAGAGATCAAGGCGCTCATGGAAAGTGTTGGGGAGGCGGGAAAGGGGTTTTGCAGAGATTGTGGGTATTGCCTTCCTTGTCCGGAGGGGATACCAATCCCTGACATTCTCCGCTTCGAAAGCTACTATGATCGATATAACCTGAGAGATTGGGCGAGAGAGCAATATCGATCCCTTACAGTGAAGGCCGATGCTTGTTCCGGCTGTGAGCAATGTCTGGATCTTTGCCCTTACGGGGTACTCATTCCGGAAAGACTGAAGATTGCTCATGGAACCCTGATGTGACTCTGTGGGGACATCCCGGATCTCCATTACAATCCGCACCGGCTCTATTGCTCAAGATCCTCCTTGTACTTTATGGCAATACCCGAGGCCTTCCGCGTGGCCCTGGCATAGATAAACCAGAAAATGGATTCGTCTTCCACAGGATCTTTTATTCGTCTTGTGTGGATAAATTGATCTCTTTTGCCAGTGCTCGCCACCTGAGTGCCTCTTCTCCGGTCTGCCTTAAGGTCTTCAGGGCAACCTGCATGGCCTCGGCTCCGAAGGGCATCACAGCAAGCGGCATCAGTGGGGGATTGAAAATCTTCCCCACCGAGGTGGAGGAGTATGGCGTTGCAGAGACACCTCACGAAGAACACGGGGAGACAGTAACGGCATTCATCAAGGTGAAGCAAGGCCATACAGTTAGCGAAGAAGAACTGATCCGTTTCTGTAGGACAATGACCTTGAATTACGGGGCCGGGGTAATGCCCAACTCTATAAGGAGGCGTCTGACGAATTCCAGTCCGTCCGGTTTATACGCGGGAAGGACCCACGGCATATCCTGCAATGTCTGGAGCAGGGAAGAAAAGAGGTCAAAGGGGATCGAGATAATTTGCCGGCCTTCCGGAAATAGGTTTCTGCGCTTCATCCCGTGGCCAAGACCAGTAATGGAATAATTCAGTTCCCCGGTTAGATAGGGGTAAATGTAAGTCCATGCGCATCCTATTGCCGCTGAGAACTTGCTCTGCCACATTTGCCCCGTCTTGTAGCTCATTGCCCGGAGCAAAATTTCCGTCTGGTTGGCGTTGGCGAGGAGGATCAATAGATCTGGCTCGAATGGGAGCTTGTCCAATGGGGAAAAGGCAACATAGTGAACCACACCTCTATCTATCTTTGGGATATATAAGTACAGCCTGCTTGCGGAACGCGGCTCCTCGAAGATTTGTAGCCCGGCTCCAAATCGCCCACTTATGAAAGGCTCCGGGGCATCTGCCTGCCCCAATACATACAGTCCTGCCTCACAGGTATGGTTTTTCTCATCAACAAAAAAGGCATTCCCTTGCTGTGCCCTCTTGAGCATTTCGCACAAAGCCATGTTTTCATCTAGCCTCTCGACCATGTCCGGTCGTTTGGGTAAGAATTTAACGCATACAGGCTGTACGTCGAAGTCAAATTTATCCAATATAGCTAAATCTTTTTTCGTGAGAGTCATTTTAACCTCCTACACCTATAGAATGTAAACCGTGCGGCCACTGATATATTTTCGATCTGCTTCCACAATGGCAGAAAATTGGAAACGGTACATGCGGACATATCCGACAGATATACCTAGATGGTTGCATAGCTGGGAGCAGCGGAGGGCTAAAACCAGCCCTCTCCATCTTGCTCTAAAGTTTCAATGAGAGTTTCCGGGGGCTCTGTGCATAGAGCCCCCGGAATAACAGTTATTAGTGTTTGTACAGGTGGCGCAATGGCCAGAGGCCCAGTTTTACGTACTTACCCTCCTGAACCTGGGCAACACTTGCCTTATCAATACCCTCTATATCACCGGGACCATAGGTCAGCGGCGTATCGGTTAAGCCGCCGGTGTCAAGGTCTTTAATCCGGTAGAAGCCGTACTCCAGAACATCAATCGGCTTCAGCTGGTCAAAAGGCACCTTTTGTAAGGCAAGCCTTAACGCCTCAACCTGGATCATGCCTTCAATTATGCCTTGAAGGTACATAGTGGCGCTCACCCATTTGTCGGGGTGATACTTTTTCTGTAGTTCTGCACCCCACTTTATCCCGGTG
>Ga0315551_10003144_pt1 | contig 11816 bp, 11 predicted proteins | sample SalMarSW160290MG_FD_203678 | JGI IMG/M metagenome (GOLD analysis project Ga0315551, IMG submission 203678) | Salt marsh sediment microbial communities from the Plum Island Ecosystem LTER, Massachusetts, United States - Salt Marsh Sediment SW1602-90 ... | reverse complement strand
GAGGTATTGGGGCCCGCGCGTGCCTCAGGTCCTGGATTGGGGGGGAAAGGAACTATCCAGGTGATACTGAAGTCTACGCGAAGGAAGAACCTGGAGGATGTGTTGCGCCGGTCTCTTCAGCCGGTCAGAATGAGAAGATCAATTCTTTTTTATGAATAACCGGATAGAGTTATTCGTTTTCTAATTTTCCAGAATGAGCGTAATCTGAGCCGTATCTGTGACAGAATCAGGGCTGGTGGTTTCTGCCCGGGCTGTAACAGTGATGGTTGTAGTGGCTGTCAGCTCCGATTTTGTCGGCCCGTAATAGGTAAGAGTGACTTTTCCCTCCGAATCTGTCTCTGCGGATATAGTCTGCAAGCCGTTGGAGAATTGACCGAGTGTGGTAGAAAGTGTGAAGATAATATCTTTCCCTACGAGAGGTGTATCTCCCTCTTTGTAGATGGCTGTTAAGGTGGATTGAGGTCTGGTGTCAGTGCACAGCAAGACATTCGGATCTGCTGTGAGCTCCAGATTGAGATCGTCTGCGCTCCTGATAAGTTTAATATCAACGCTTCCGGTAACAATGTTGTCCGTTGATGTTTCTGCCTGAGCTTGAATGGTAATAGTCTGATCGGCAGTGATATCGTCTTTTGTGGGTCCATAGTAGATCACAGTTGCAATTCCTTGTGAGTTTGTCCTGGTAAATATCTTTGTCAGACCGTTAGAGAATTCTCCTACACTGGATGAAAGCGTGAAGTAGATCTTTTGATTGACCAGAGGAGTATTTCCCTCTTTGAACAGAGCTGTAATTTGAGATGAAGGTTGTTCATCCGAGCACCACAATATGCCTGGGTCAGCAGTCAGCTCTAAGGAGAAATCGACAACATCTCTGATAAGCTGAATCTGTGTTTCTCCTGTCACGAATCCATCCGAAGCTTCTCCTTGTCCCTGGATGGTGACGACTTCGTTGGCAGTGATATCGTCTTTTGTGGGTCCAACATATTGTACCGTAGCGATTCCGCTTTCGTCAGTATGGGTAGTAATGCTTGTCTTATCGTTGGAGAATGTTCCCGAACCGGAAGTAATGGTGAAGAAAACTTTTCTGTTGACGACTGGCTTGGCCCCTTCTTTGAAGTAAGCCAGGATTTCAGATCGAGGATTTTCATCGGTGCATAGCAGGACATTGGGATTGGCGAAGAGCTCTAAGGTCAGGTCTTTGCCTTCTTGGACAATACAGATGGGAGTTGATGCTGTGGGGCAGTCTTCACAGTCTTCTATTACCTCGTTAAGGCATACTTCGATTTCTATGCATTCATCTTCTAGGTCATCTGTATATTCCTGGTCAATAGGGCCGTAGTAGGTGACTTGGGCCACACCATTGCTGTTTGTGGTTTTTTCTATCACGGTCTGGAAGTTTTCGAAATAGCCTAATCTATTCCCAGCATCATTTTCATTGATCTTGAAGATAACGGTTTCGCTGGTAACAGGTTTTCCTCCGCTTTCCGTCAACGTGGCTGTGACTTGGGACACTCCGCGGTATGCTCCTGCAACCAGCACACTGGGATTAGCGACGAGTTCGATGTAGATTTCCTCTAAATCCCGGATGATCTTGATGGGCTGCAGTTCCGAGATGAATTCTTTGCCGTCCCAGGAGGCGCTGGCATAAATGTATATGTAAGAGGTATCAGTTAATTCTTCGCCGAGAGGGCCATAGTAGGTGACTATTGCCTCACCACTGCTGTCGGTTGTCCTGGAAATGACAGACTTATTCCCCTCGAAGTAGCCAAGGTAGACTTTGCTTCCCGACTGATCGCGGATCTCAAAGTGGATGGTCTTGTCAGCCAGAGCAATGCCGTTGTACTTGATCAGGCTGGCGGTGATAGTTGTGCTTTCTCGGGAGGTCCCAGCGGATATGACATTGGGGCTAGCTGAAAGTTTCAGCACAACAGAGAATCCAGAGGGGCCCAGAGGCCCTGGTTCTTCCACTTCTTTTCTCTTGCAGGTAGTAACAAGAATAAAGCTTAATGCCAAGCAAAATACAATGATTAATTTAATCTTTGAATTCATCGTTCTCATCCTTCTTCATCTATATAGTTAGTGAAGAATATGGTCAAATAGCCAGTGGCTTTGACCTTATTGTTCGTCATATCATGACCGTAAAAGTCGATCTTGGCGACGACTTCCAAGACTCCCTCATCTCGTGCCTCTATAAGGTCAACAAGCGGCGACTCCTGCTTGGCCACCTCTCTGACCACGATAAAGCTAGCTTCAACAGAAGCATCGATCTCTATGTTAGCGGATATTGCACCCTCGAAAGAATAAGGAACATCGACTCCTTCGACGCTTTTTCCGTCAGAACGGATGTACTGCACTGTGTATCGTGTCACCTGGATGCTGTTGTACAGGGAAGCTTCAACCGTAGTATTTGGGTCCACCAGTTTAGCCGTTAAGGTAACTTTTGCTGCGTCTCCAGTGACATAATATTGTTGTGAATCAGCGCTATAAGAAATCACGTCAGATTGGAGATACTCGACTTCATTTTGCTCGAGATCTAATCCGGTGACGCTTACCACCACAAGCATGCTGTCTGATTTGGACTCATCTGCAATAGGGTTGCAGGAGAAAAGGAAGAAAAGACCCATAAGGGTTACCGTTATTTTCAGAGCGTTTTTTGCCTTTTTCATTTTTTGCATCCTCTTATTTGATTATTCTGGGAGTGATGAAGATGAGGAGTTCCCGATTTTGTTTTGTGCGTGCGAATGATTTGAATAAGCCTCCCAGAATTGGTATTTTATGGAGAAATGGGACTCTTTCTCGGGTAATAGAGTCTTCTGTTCTGTAAATTCCTCCGATGACCGTTGTCCCTCCGTCGGGCACCATGACTGTTGTCTCTGCGCTCTGGGTGATGATGGGAGGGATTCCGCTAACCAGATTGGCAAAGTCAGCAGCGTTGTTTCTGATTTCTATATACATAATAATGGTTCCTTCAGCCGTGATCTGAGGAGTTGCTCTTAGTTCTAAGGCGGCATTTACATACCTGGTGGTCACGGTGAAATTGGCGACGGTCTGGACAGGAATCTGTCTTCCTTGAAGAATTTCTGCTTCCTGGTTGTTGAGCGTAGTGACTTTGGGGGCCGAGATGATACGTCCCTCACCGGAAGTTTCTAAGGCTGAGATAGCCATATCGAGTCTGAACGTATCCAGGACGTTGGCAAAAGAAATCCCCATGGCCGCATTGAAGGCAGGGGCAGGCAGGTTAACAGCATAACCCCCCAATGGTCCACCGATTCCCTTGGTCACGATGCCTTGGGGAATAAGAGCCCCGTCCACCAGGACCTTATGAGGGAATTCTAGCGATGTCTGGTTTCCATAGAAAGGATCGGCGATGCCTTTAAAACCCCACTGGATTCCAATGTTTCGCACGAAGTTGGTCGTGGCCTCCACGATTCTTGCTTCGATAGAGACCTGAGGAGTTGCGGTGTCGAAAACAGATATGAGTCTTTCGATCAGATCGATCCTCTCTTCCACATCAGAAACGACCAAGGTGTTTGTCCGGGCATCGATGATGATTTCTCCTCTTGTCGAGAGCTTGTTCTGGAGCAGACCTTGGACTTCGCTGGCCTTGGAATAGGAAAGAGTGAATGTCTTCACCAGTAATGGGCCAGCCATTTCTTTGGATTCCTCCAGTCTTCTCTGTTCTTCTTGTTCACGAGTGAGAACGTTGACAGGGGCAATCCGTAGGATGTTTCCCTCCAGGGTTTTGCCCATTTTGTTTATTTTGAGGATGATGTCGAGAGCTTGGTCCCAGGGGACGTCCTTCAGATCGACGGTAACGGTTCCCCTTACTTCTGGATCGAAAACAACATTTAAACCAGCAAACTCACCCAAATACAGGATCACATCTCGCAGGTCAGCATCTTTGAATTTAAGGCTGAGAATTTCCCCTGTGTATTTTTCTTCAGGAGCAGTGATGGTTTTCGGTTTGAACTGTTCCTCTCGGATTTTCTCTTGAAGAGCACCATTCTTCTCATCCTCCGAGGAAACGGGCGGTGGCGTCTCCTTATTCTTTTTTGGAGCAGGCGGAGGGAGAGTTTCTGCTTTTTTTTCAGGAGGTGGCGTTGATTCTTTTTCTTCACCGGAATTGTCCTCATCTTGTGGAGGCTGAGGTTCTGGCTCTTGGATTTGAACTTGCTGTTGCCCGCTTGAGACAATGGATTGGATCGGCTCATTGTTAAAAAAGGAAATGATGAGACCATTATCTTCTGTATTTAAGGTATAAAATGTCGGCTCGGTAAGATCCAGGACGATCCTGGTGATAGTGTAAGGATTAGAGATTTGAAATTGTGACGCCCTGACCTTTTCCACGCCGAGCTTATTTACAGGATAAACCGCACGGTCGGAATAGAGGGTATCGAAAAGATCTACAACCAAGCGAGGGGGATTGTCCAGAGCAAACACTTGGGTCACAGCTTTCTTGCTCAACTTGGCTAAGACATCGATTCTGTCGCTTTTTTGGGAGATGTTGATTTTTTTGAGAAAAACCGTCCTTTCGGTCATCTCTTCAAGCTCTTCCGCTTTTTTCTGTTCCAGAGAGTAATCATCCATATTCCTCTGGTATGTGTTGAGTTCAATAATCATATTCTTTCCTTCAGAGAATATGCGATAAGGAATGCGCTCTAGGAGGCGGATAAGAAGATGGAGCTTCTGGGCTCCTTGGATTTTAATTTCGATGTTCTTCACAGAGGAGGCATCATATTGAATGATCTTAGGTGGGATATCTGTTCTGATCTTATTCAGTTCGATAACCACGGTAGCGGGAGCATCCTGTGCATAGTAAGATTTAGGAGTTGGAAGAGGTGCATTGGATTCGAGACGGATTTTTGTGTTGAGTTTTCCGGGATGGACAGAAATTTTATCTATATAGACTGGGGAGCTATCCTTGAAGGCATATCCACTTAACAAGAGGGGAATAAGGCAAACAAGTGTTATGACTTGCCAGTAAATTTTCTTTTTCATATTATCGCTCCTCTGGTTTAATTTCTTTGACGATATCCGTTGGTTTCCTTAAGGGAATGCCTCTTTCTTCGGTTTTACGGAGAACCACTTGGTATTCCTTGATGGATAAAACAAAACCGTCGGCAAATTTCTGGCCGACTTTAATGAAGTAGGGAAATCCCTGGGGTCCATTGATGATAGCCGTGTATGTTCCTTTGGCTTCCACGATGCCTATCAGGTTGACGTCATCGATGGACATCTGAGGGACTCCTCCAACCAAGGCTTTCTCTTTAACATCTCTCCCTCTCAGTAGGTTCCGGAATGGGTCTCTTTTTCCTCTCGGATTGTAGGAAGGAAGATGCTCTTCCTGTTTTTGAGCTTCAACAGTCGTGGGTGTTGTCTTTTTTTCTTCCTGAAAAGAAAGTAGGGAGGCAGAAATGGTAAAGAAACTGACCAAAATTAAAATTGTCACTAGATTTTTCATTCGTTATTCCCCGTCTGTTTTTGAGTTTTTTCCGGAGGGCTGCTTTCTTCATGGAAGATATAGGTTTTGGCCGTCCAGGTGGCTGATAGTGTTGTCGATTCAGTCTGATCTTCGAGAGATTTTATGGAAAAACTCTCCACATTGAAGATACGGGAGAAACGGCTCAACCGGTCGAAGAACATGGCAAGGTTATGATAGTTGCCTGTGATTTCTAAGGTAATCGGCCATTCTGCATAAAATTCCTTGTCGATTTCCCCTTTCGGAGTAAATTTAGTGATGTTTAAGTAGGAGTCGTAAGCCAGCTGCTGCATTCTTCTCAAGATGTCACTTATCTCTCTTTTCTGGGGAATAATGGCTTCAAGTTCTTTTAGAAGGGCATCCATCTTTTGTATCTCTATCTCAATTTTGTCCAGCTGCTCCTTTTTTATTCGCAGTTGGGCGACTTCATCCTCAATCTTTATTCTTTCCTCTCTCATGTTTGTTAGCTCTTGGTTCTTGGGCTTATAATAGAACATATAAAAAAGCCCGAATATAATGACAGCCAGAAGTAAGTAACCGTACCAAGGCCAATTTCTCATTTCTTTTCCTCTTGCATTGATTCTTCTGATCCCTCTAAATGTTCTCCGGGGAGAACATAGTGGGCTGTCAGAGTGAATTCCAGGAATTGATCATTCTGCTCTGTTTTTTGAGTGGAAGAGACGAGGTTGACGTTTTGAAGGTAGGGACTGCTTTCTAGATTATAAATATAGTCAGCGATGAGACTGTTGGAAAGAGCTCGTCCCTTGATCTCAACTCTCTGTCCCTTGTACTCAGTTTCCGTCAGCCACACCCAATCTGGAATGTTTTTGCTAAGCTCATCCATGATCCTTACTGCTAGTGTTTGTTGGGCTTTCAGTTGAGTGATGAGGTTGATTTTTCTTTCCAGAGTCCTCTTTTGCTGCTCCAGTTTTTCCAGTCTCTCAACAACGTATTGGAGTTGCTCTTTTTCTTGTTGGGCTGCTTCGAGGAATTTCCTTTCCTTGTTAATGGCGCCCCTTTGCATCTGGAAAAGAGCAGCAACGGCTACGATGAGAACCGGGATTATGATGTATGAGAGTTGAAACTTTATCTCTTTTCTTACCCTTGGTGTAGGCGCGGTAGGTCTTTCCCCTAATTCCTTTTTTTCCGGTTTTAAGAGGTTTATCCTAATCATGGTTTATTTCTCGACTTTCCTTGTTGCCAAGCCTGTGGCTACCCCGAAAAGAGCAGCCATCTCTTGGTTATACAGAGGGTCAAATTTCCTCTCATCGTATTCTATTTTGCGGAAGGGATTGAGGAGCTCTGTCTTGATGCTGAATTTTTTTTCGAAGAGGAGAGGAAAGTCCTTTAGCTTGGAAAGACCGCCGCTGAGGAAAATCTGATCGATTTTTTTCTCTTTTTTTTCTCCTGCTTCGTAGAAGCTGAAAGTTTTTTCGATCTCCTCTAATAGATTTTCGATATTGGTGAACAAAGATGATTCCAATTGTTCTGAAGAGATCTGGGCAGTGGGGATACCCTTGAGCACTTTTTCTGCGTCATCGAAGCTGATGCCGAGGTCTTTGCTCAGATTTTCTGCAAAAAAGAATCCGCCGAGAGAGAGATCTCTAAACAGCTGAGGAATGCTTTTTTCAATGATGATGATGTTGGTTATGTTTGCTCCTATATTGATGATAGCCACGGTTTTTTCTTTGAGTGTCTCAGGATAGTTGACCTCCATAGCATTCTGGAGGGCAAAAACATCCACTTCTATCGCTTCTAGATTCTTGCGGGCCTGATGAACAACGTTGCTGTAGTTGGCTATCTTGTCTTTCTTGGCAGCAACCAGCAGAATATCTAGATTCTGTTCTTCTGAAGTAAAGGAAGGCCTCAAGATCGCATAGTCCACATTTGTTTCCTCATAAGGATAGGGAATGTTATGTTTGGCTTCCCAGATGATGGATTCCGCCAATTCCTCGGTATCCATAGAGGGGAGGGAAATCTTCTTTATGATGACGGAATTTCCAGAGACAGATATGGCTATGTTTTTATTGGAGATTTTATTTTCATCAAAGATCATTCTTATTTTTTCCACAACTGCTGAAGAATCGATGACGGTTCCTTCAACGATGGCATCACGAGGGAGCAGTTCATAGCCGATTTTCTTGACTTCATAAGTATGTTCACCTTCTTTCCTCTTGACGTTGAGTTCGACGGCTTTTATTGAACTAGAACCTATGTCGAGACCGACCAGTCCCTTTTCTCGACCGAAACCGAACATTTTCATCTCTCCATCTTTATGATTTAAACAAAATTACTCTTTTTTGAATTTTCCTCTCATTTTTTTTTCCACATGCTGGGGAAGCAAATCCAGGGGCCCCCCGCCTAGCATGTAGATCTCCTTGACTAACTTTGAGCTGAGGAAAGTGTAATCCACACTGGGCATCATGAAGAACGTTTCGATTTCTGGATTGAGCTTTCTATTCATTAGAGCCATTTGAAACTCGTATTCGAAATCCGAGATAGCTCTGAGTCCTCTTATGACGATTTTGGCATCGCTCTTCTTTGCGAATTGCACAAGGAGGCCGTGGAAGGCTTTCACTTCCACATTTTTCTCATCAGCAAACTCCTCCTCAATCATCTCTATTCTTTCTTTAGTCGTGAAAAGAGGGCTCTTTTTGGGATTTTCAAGAACTGCCACTAAAATTTTATCGAAAATTTTTAATCCCCTGTGGATAATATCCACATGCCCGTTAGTGATTGGATCAAAGGAACCCGGATACACAGCTTTGTTTTCCATTTTAGATTATTTCTATGGCGAAACATACATCAACAGCAGAGATAGCCCCTGCTCTTTTCAAAGACGTTTGAAGAAGCTTAGATCTCTCATCACAACAGCCTTGCCTTCTCATTTCTGTATGGAAGTAAAGGTTTTGAGCCATTTTTACTAGGCTTTGTTCCCTTTGGATAATGGGACTTCTCACTTTACCCGACTTTAAACCTTCTCTGATTTTGTAGAAGATACACCATATATAGCTAAATGTCAAGTCAAAACCACTAAATATTGGAAAAATTTTTCCCAAGGCCAGTGCAAACCTGTTCATATCAGAACTTTCCTTTCTTTTATAAGACATTTGAACTGCTTTAGTTATTTCTTCTTAATAATTTACGGATTGAACAGAAGAGGTCAATCACCAGTGAAGAGGATTCTCATGGTGAATTTTTCAACCTTTATCTCACCTTTAAAGGTTAGGATGGCAAGCATCGCCATTTCCGCGATAGATAATGATGAGGGAGATACTCAGTCGCAGCGCCAGTTCCCTTCCATCCTGGCCAAAGACTCTATCACCCTCCACTATGGGCTTCGGATGGACAGGAACCGCCGCCTCACTATCTGACCGGATGAAATATCTTCACTCCAAACGGTTTTGGAAATGCTTACGGCAGCCGGGGTTGATTGATTTCTTTCTTCGTTTAAGGGAAAATAAAAATGATGAAAATGACGAAAATTGTGGGGTTGATTCTTTTTTTAGGGATAAGCGTTTCTCTTGCCTCCTTTGATGAGGAACCAATCTACTCCCGGTTGAGAGAAAAAATGGTCCGAGAGCAACTCATGAGGCGGGATATCATCGACGAAAGAGTTCTGGAGGCCATGGGTAAGGTTCCTCGCCATCTTTTCGTCTCTCCTCCTTATCGTCGTCAAGCCTATGAAGATTATCCTCTACCTATCGATGAAGGGCAGACCATATCGCAGCCTTATATAGTCGCCTTGATGACCCAACATCTCAAGGTTGAAGAGGATGATAAAGTCTTGGAAATCGGAACCGGTTCTGGCTATCAAGCAGCGGTTTTGGCCCATCTTACCAACCAGGTTTACTCCATAGAGATAAGAGAAAAACTGGCTGAGAAGGCTTCTTCCACCCTGGCAAAGCTTGGTTATGATCAGGTCAAAGTGAAATGGGACGATGGCTACTACGGTTGGGAGGAACATGCACCATATGATGCCATCATCGTCACCTGTGCAGCCAACCATATCCCTCCGCCCCTCATCAAACAGTTAAAACAAGGGGGGAGACTCGTCATTCCTTTGGGGAGCACCCTCTATTTTCAGACTTTGACATTGATTACCAAGACCGATGGAAAGCCCGAGGTCGAGCACATCTCAGGTGTTCGATTCGTACCCATGACCGGAGAAGCTCAGAAAAGGAAGAGTCAGTAAATAAGCTCCGGCCGCAAGGAGGAGAACCAGGTTGTATCCCAACCAGAAAGCAAGCATGAGGGCAGAGATGGAGTTGATCACAGAAGAAAAGGCGTTGGTTGCCCAAGCCCAGGGAATGATTCCTTTCTCTCTTCTCTCCAACAACCGGATTCCTGTGGGGAATGGAAATCCCATCAGGAAGCCAAAGGGAAGAATGGCCAGGAATGCGATGGGCATTTTTAAAACAAGACTGAGTCCGATGAAACTCTTATAAATAATGGGGAAGAGCAAGAGGAAGAGCACAATAAATCCGGCACAAAAGACCAAGCTTATTCTCAGATTTCGAATGAGACGGGAACCCAGGATTTTTTTGGAAAAGTAACTTCCCAAACCAGCCGAGAGGAGAAGAGAGAAAATGGTGATGGATACAGAGTAGAGAGGATGGCCCAAAAAAAGTATGAATTTCTGGATAAGAATGATTTCCACATACATAAAACCCATGCCTATGAGGCTAAAGTAGAGAAAGACCATAAGGGATGAAACCCTTCCTTTGATTTTGGCCTTCCGGGAGACAAGAAGAGGGAGAAAAATCAGCAGGAAGGAGATGAGAATGGCTTGGAAGAAAAGCAGAAAAACCACGAATTCACCCTGGAGGAAGGGCAGCCATCTCTTGGCTAGAGCCTGATAGGTCAACCTAAGTTTCCCCAGCTTGAAGAAGTTATAGAAGAAGGGACGATCGTCTGTCACAGGTCTGATGTCAAAAAGATAATCTTGGTAAAGGTCCTCCCTTTTCTCCGGGTCAATGAGTTTTTGAGCAAGTTCGTAGTAGAGCGGTTTTTCGAACTTGTTGTGGCGGTTGGCTTCCTCCTTTTTTATTCCCGGATAATAGACAAGATCAAGAAAGTATTTCTCAGCAAAATCCTTTATTTTCTGAATGTCTTGATCTTGGATGGGGCTTTTCTTGATAAAATAGCTTATGGTTCCCCAGCTTCTGATGGCGATGAGATGAGAGGAGGCATTTCTCCCGCTCCTTTCCATGGCTTCTATCCAGGTGGCCAGGACCCTTATTTCTTGCCGGGGGGGAGGGAGCAGATAGAGACTCATGCTGATGATTCCAGACGAAGATAATCGCTCGATTATCTGGAGAAAGGAATCGACGGTGCACAGATAGTTCTCCCCGAAACCGTACAGTCCCGAGCTTGAAGAGCCGAAGACATCGGATAAAGAAAAGACGATAAGATCGTAGTCCTCTTTTTCTTTTTGCAGAGCCGCACGAGTGAAAGCTGAAACCGGATGGACATTATCCCTCTCGTAGAGCCTCCCGCTGTAAGAGGAAAGTTCCTTTTTTAAGATCTTTATGATCAGGGGATTGTTCTCGATAACCTTGATGGAGGAGGCATTAAAGATTATGGAAGCCACGATATCTAGTCCACCCTTGGGTTCGATGATGAGAGTATGGGGATTTTGGACAAAGGAATAGGCTAAAGATGAAGGGAGGAAAGAGAGGAATTCCAGCCCGGGGGAGTGAGGCCCGGAGAAGCGGGTGATGGCTGTGAGTTCTCCTCCATCCACTGAGAGTCCTAGCTGGGGAGGGAGGGCCTTATCGTATAAAAGGCTCAGTCCCGGAGCATACCTGACAGCAGGGGAGTCGATGACATCGATGCGGGAGATGGCATTCCATCTTGTGAAATGATGTGTGGCATGGGGATATTTCATAGCCAGAGGAAGGGCTTTGAAGGGAGAAATTTTGAAACCAAGCCAGGAAGGAGAATAGAGAAAAAGACCCGCTTCAACAACGATTAGAGAGAAAAGGAGTGATTTAAAAAGCAGAGGCCTCTCTCGGCTGAAAAAAAAAGAGGCGACAAGAGCCAAGAGGGAGATGGAGACCATGACTCCTCTGTCGCCTTTAAGCAGAAAGATAAAAGCAGTGAGAAGAGTTCCCACTCCCGCCCCCAGGAGGTCTGAGAAATATATTTTATTGACAAAAGCTGGCCTGGTAGTGATGGCAAAAGAGATGGTCAGTCCAGCAAAGAAGAAAGGAAGGCAGAGGAGAGCATAATAGAGGAGAACCAGGTAGATTTGTCCCTTATCCCATGAGAGTTTAACAAGATCGAAGGGAAGCGAATTGCAGAGAAGGAAGCTTAACAGAATGGAGAGAGAAAAGAG
>Ga0315551_10003140_pt1 | contig 11818 bp, 7 predicted proteins | sample SalMarSW160290MG_FD_203678 | JGI IMG/M metagenome (GOLD analysis project Ga0315551, IMG submission 203678) | Salt marsh sediment microbial communities from the Plum Island Ecosystem LTER, Massachusetts, United States - Salt Marsh Sediment SW1602-90 ... | reverse complement strand
GGCAGATTTATGTCCCCCAGATTAACTGGCTGGTCATGGTCGCCACTCTCGGACTGGTTTTGGGATTCCAGTCATCGAGCAAGTTAGCGGCTGCCTATGGTGTGGCTGTCACTTCAACAATGCTCATCGCGACCCTGCTCTTTTATGTTGTCGCCCGCAACAAATGGAAGTGGAGCAGACTTGCTGCGGGTGTTCCGGTCGTCTTGTTTTTCCTCGTTGATTTCAGCTTCTTTTCTGCAAACATAAGCAAGATCTTCCACGGTGCTTGGTTTCCGCTGGTTCTTGGTGCGAGTGCAATGCTGATCATGACTACATGGAAACGTGGCCGTGAAATTCTTGTTGAGCAATTGCATAAACTGACAGTGCCTTTTGCTAGTTTGAAGAGCAAGATATCAGATGAAAAGATCGAGCGCGTAAAGGGGCATGCCGTTTTCCTGACCGGCCAACCCCAAAGTGTGCCCTTTGCCCTCATTCACAATCTTGAGCACAATAAGATCGTGCATTCGCAGGTGATATTGCTCAATTTCTCCTCGCTCGAAATACCGCGGGTTCCCAATAAGGACAAGTTACAGATTGAGGAACTCGGCTCGGGATTTTATCAGTTGACAGCTTTTTATGGATTCATGGAATCGCCCAGTGTGCCAAAAGTGCTTGCGCTGGCATTGGGACAAGGTCTGGAAGTCCCAATTGACCAGACGAGTTTCTTTCTTGGCAGGGAAAAGCTCATTGTTAACGCTGACAGACAGATAAACCGATGGCGTGCCCGTCTCTTCGCGTTCCTCTCAAGGAACGCTTACGACGCTTCCTCGTTTTTTGAGATTCCAGAAGACAGGGTGATTGAAGTTGGGGTAAGGCTCAACGTCTGATTTTCGTTTTGGATGGACTGACCGCATCGATATCATAAACAGCAAAGGTCCCTAAGGTATCACTGATCTCATCGAGGTCAAATGGAGACTGATTTCGCTGGAATATTAGGAGCAAACAACTCGGCATACTTTGGTAAAAAACTTGACTATCAGGGTTCAGGTGAGTTCTCTTAGGTGACATTGCTTAGCCTTGTGAGGTCCAGAGCACGAGGCTGAAGAAATATATCGATTTCAAGGTGAGGGATGATAATCAAATGGACATACTGAATACAGTACTTGACAAGCTGAGCGGCCTGATTCCAACTGGGGCGGCGATAATCATAGTAGTGCTTCTGCTGTTGGTTGTTCGGTACGCATTGAACAAACGATACGCTGGGACGCCAGGACACCAGTTTCGTCGCCAGCTGACTGTTTTGGTGCTATCCTTCATAGGATTGATTGTAGTCATACTAACACTTCCAGTGAGCGAATCAATGATTGGGCAGCTACTTGGTCTAGTAGGGATACTTCTTAGCGCCGTGATTGCTCTTTCCGCTATGACTTTCGTAGGCAATATCATGGCTGGCCTCATGCTGCGAGCAGTCAAGAATTTCCGTCCGGGAGACTTCGTGCGAGTAGGCGATCACTTCGGACGCGTTTCTGAAAGAGGTCTCTTCCACATTGAAATTCAAACCGAGGATCGGGATCTTACAACACTGCCCAACCAATATCTCGTAACTAACCCGGTGAAGGTAATTCGATCATCTGGCACCCTGGTAAGGGCAGATGTGTCGCTAGGGTACGATGTGTCTCGTGTTGTAGTGGAACGCGTGCTTCTCGAGGCCGCGACTGATGCAGAACTCGAGGAACCGTTTGTTTATGTCATGGAACTGGGTGATTTTTCAGTTACCTACCGTATAGCTGGCTTGTTGACGGAGGTGAAAAGTCTGTTGTCCACACGTTCAAGACTGCATGAGATGATGTTAGATCACCTGCATGCGGCAGGTATAGAAATAGTCTCACCTAACTTCATGAACCAGCGCGTCTTGGACAAGGACAAGCAGTTTATCGCCCAGCCAGTTACCCAAAAGGTAGCCATGGAATCTAAGAAACCACCGCCAGAAGCTGTAGTTTTTGACAAAGCTGAGGAGGCTGAGTCGTTGGAGAAACTGCGGGAGCGTCAGCAGGAGCTGCACAAAGAACTTAACGAGCTGAAATCTGCTCTGGCTGAAGCACCTGATGATACCTCGCGAAACTCGATTAAGGATAAAATCGAGTGGACGAAGACTCGTTTGGAGCGTCTGACTGATTACATCGTTAAACGTGAACAGGAGGGAAAATGAGATGACTACGCTCACTTGGATAGGGATCTGTATCTGCGTAGTCCACTCTGCTATGTTTTCCGGCTTGAATCTTGCCCTGTTTGGCGTCACCAGACTTCGATTGGAGGTAGAAGTTGCCTCCGGTAATAAAGTTGCCGAAAAAGTCCTGCGGTTGCGGCGGGACTCGCACTTCTTGCTGACAACCATCCTGTGGGGGAATGTCGCCTTCAACACATTGCTTGCCCTCCTGGCCAACTCAGTGCTTGCAGGAGTGTATGCCTTTGTCTTCTCTACATTCTTAATCACGTTCATAGGCGAGATAATACCTCAAGCCTACTTCTCGCGCCACGCCCTTCGCATGGCTTCACTGCTGGCCCCGATTTTAAAGTTCTATCAGTTCGTACTATATCCGATGGCTCGTTCGACTGCATTTCTTCTGGACTGGTGGTTGGGTCGTGAAGGAATCCAGTATTTCAGAGAGCATCAATTACGTGAAGTGATCAAGAAGCACATCGAGGCTGATGAAGCTGACATTGATCGACTGGAAGGACTGGGAGCACTGAACTTCCTCGCCCTGGACGATTTACCGGTATCCAGAGAGGGCGAACTGTTGGATCCGGGTAGCATTCTAGCGTTACCTATGAAAGACGGATCGCCACTATTCCCATCTGTTACGCGCTCTCAATCTGATCACTTTCTTCAGCAGGTGCAGCAATCGGGCAAGAAATGGGTTGCGCTGACAAATCCGCTCGGGCAACCGCAGATGGTGCTTGACGCCGACGGCTTTCTTCGTGCTGCCTTCTTTGGGTTTGGTGAATGCGATCCAATGCCATTCTGCCATAGACCGATCGTTGTTACCGACGAGAATGTGGCCATCGGCGACGTCCTCCACCAACTGAGGGTTGATCCGCAAACCGCTGAAGATGATGTTGTCGATAACGACATCATTCTCGTTTGGGGTAAAAAGAAACGAATCATAACAGGGGCTGATATTCTCGGACGTCTATTGCGCGGGATAGTAATACAAGGGTCGACCGGTCTGACTAAGTGACTTCCTCTTCTCTAACTGTCTGTAATCGTGATCACCGGTTGGGCATGTATATTAATGTTGACTGGGGTCCGCACTGAGGTTATTGTTCGTCTGAAGGCAGGTCATAAGATTGGAGAAGGAGTAACGAAATGGCAAGAACGCATTTGCGGGTAGTATTCTCGATCGTCATCCTATTGTTGGTCGTTGTCAGCTCCACCAGCGCCTCTCAAGCGAACAGGAGTTTTGGGGTAAAAGCCGGTTTTGGCATCAATCCGGACCAATTTGTAATTGGAGTCCAGGCGGATCTCGGTCGTACCATGAAAATTGCCCGAATTGCGCCCAGCGTAGATATCGGACTCGGCGATGATGTCACCGTACTTGCTTTCAATCTCGATGCACGCTTGTTTCTCACTCCCCCAGGCACTGCAACTGCTTTCTACTGTGGTATCGGGCCCACAATCGCAGTCTTTGATCCTAAGGAGAGAGTTGGCGACACAGAAATCGGATTGTCAGTTGCACCGGGCCTTCGTTTTCCACTGGGCAGTAAGTACGCTTACAATGCAGAGGTCAGGTTTGGCATAGGGGATGTCCCCGATCTCAAGATCATGGTCGGTATTCTTTTTGGGGGAGCCAGTAAGGGGCAAAAAGCTGGTCGCTAATTGCGCCGATGGCTTGAAACTTTATATGCAGGTTGACCCGGAGATTGGGTAGGCTTGACACTGTAGTAACTCCAGGAAGTCAGGAGGATAGCACATGACATTGTATATCAAAAAGGCCAAAAAGAAACTTGGGCTTAAACCGGGAAGCGTCGTCTACGTCGGCGAAAAGCGTGTCGAGAAAGTTACCGTTGACGTTATTGACTACACTGAATCTGATCTTAAGGAAAAACGCATAGACGACATAGAGGAGTGCTTCCCGTTCAAAGAAAGCCCCACCATGAGCTGGATCAACATTACCGGAATTCATGAAACCGACATTGTTGAAAGGATCGGTAAGCACTTCGACATGCATCCCCTCGTCCTTGAGGATATAGTCAATACTGGCCAACGCCCAAAGATGGAAGATGCTGATGAGTATATTTTTGTTGTCCTCAAGATGCTCTATAAGGCTGATGAGGATGGCGAGCTTACGGCTGAGCAAGTCAGTATTCTCTTCGGCAAAAACTGGGTCATTACGTTTCAGGAAAAGCCTCAGGACGTTTTTGAGCTCGTCAGGCAAAGAATCAAACGCACCGTGCCTCGCGTTCGCTTCATGACTGCTGATTACCTCGCTTATACGCTGATCGACGCCGCGGTTGACCACTACTTCCTGGTGCTGGAGGAAATTGGAGAGCGGATAGAAGCACTTGAGGACGAATTGTCAGAACACGCCAAGCCGGAGAGTCTCAGTACCATTCGGGATTTGAAAAGGGAGCTGATTTTCATGCGAAAAGCGGTCTGGCCACTTCGCGAAGTTATTGGAGGACTGGAGCGTTCCGAGTCCAAATTGATTAAGGATTCTACTGAGCCGTACATCAGAGACCTGTATGAACACACGATCCAGGTGATCGACACAGTAGAAACGTTCCGCGACATGGTATCGAGCCTGCTGGATCTATATCATACGGGTGTCAGTAATCGTATGAATGAAGTGATGAAAGTTCTGACCATCTTCGCTTCGATATTCATCCCGCTGGGCTTTTTGGCCGGTGTGTACGGAATGAACTTCGATACGGGGGCGAGTCCATTCAACCTACCGGAACTTGGTTTGCGGTTCGGCTACCCAATGTTCTGGGGAGCGGTAGTACTGGTTGCCGGCGGCTTGCTTTGGTTCTTCCGACACAGGCGCTGGCTTTAGTATTATTGCTCGCCGATTATATCCTTCTTATATTTGCTCGGCCGGTCAGGAGACATCTTCAAGCATGCGTGCAGGATTGATTGCGAGAAGTTAAGGAATGAAAAGACGCGTTCTCAAGATTATTGGTATTACTGCTGTATTGGTGTTCGCGCTTATCGCGGTCACCCTTCTTCTTCTCACTACTAGCCCAGGCGAAAATCTGGTTCGTGGCTGGCTTGAAGGACAAATAAGCCAATACGTTGGAGGCTCCGCCGAGATTGGCACCCTTGAGACCAATCTATTCTCACGGCTACAACTTGAGAACGTCTTGGTAAGGCTGGCAAAAGGAACTACATGTGATACGCTCGTGCGGATTAGCCGTCTTAGGCTGGATTACACCCTTTGGGACATTGTTGGGGATGAAATCGTTCTTAAGGCACTGACTCTGGATACCATCGAGATTTGCCTAGAGCGCGACAGTACCGGGCACTTCGGCATTGCTGCTGTCGACACGGCACCGGAAAACTCGTCACCCGAAGAGGAATCGAAGTTCCGCCTGAAAGTTGGCCAGGCGTCGGTCGAGTGCGCTAACGTGCGCTACTTAGATGCATCTCTCCTGTTTCTAACCCGGCTTATTAATGGACGCATTTCCCTGAAGAGCGATCAACAAAACATCTATGCTTTTGATATCTCCATTGAGGAGGCAAAAGCGGAGTATGATGGTTTACCGTTGCCAATAGTGGATATCCGTTGTTCGGGAAGCTGGAATGGTACGAAACTGGCAGTTGAATCCCTGGTGGCAAACTTCGCAGAGCTTCAATGTCTTGCCGAAGGAACTCTATCACAAGGAGACTCCACCTTGATTTCCGGCGAGTTGACTGTTTCAGGGAATCCCTCGGTGCTTATAGAAACACTGCGGTCCCGATATGAATTACCGTCAATACAAGTTAACGGTGATCTTCACCTGCGTGCCACGGCAAGCGGACCCGTGGAGTCTCCTGAAATCCGAGCGGTGCTTTCCGTACCACGAGCGACAGCCAATGAAATCTCTCTGGAGTCTTGTCACCTTTCCGGAGGACTTTTCGCCGACAGGTTGGTTCTCGACTCGCTCTCTTTCAACTGCTTTGGCGGATCGATTGTGGGACAAGGAGCGCTAACGCTCGACACCACACGTGCCGCCAGTGTCGCGCTTACGGTATCCAAAATGAACATCGCCGACATCTGGACAGCAATATACGATGAGAAATCACCGTACACTGGCATTCTCGACGGGAAATTGTCGGCGACGGGCAGAGGAACGGATTTAACCGACTGGCATATTGGCTCTGAGTTCATTGTAAGTGCCTTCCACTATCAAGACAAGACTATCCCTGATCTACAATTTACACTCAGAAATGAGGAAGGAACCGGGAAGCTGAACCTACGCCAGGGCGAGGCCATGCTACGAGCTGACTTAAGAGTACAGGATAGTCTCATTGACGGTTCTTTTAATCTCGATGTTCCTGAAATCGCACCGTTGACAGGTCTCTTCAATCAGCCTGAACTCACTGGACAGGTGTCTGCTACAGGAACGTTAAGTGGTTGTTACGATAACCCGTCTTTTGCTACCTCGATCACCTGCCGCCAGCTGTACTATGACGGTTTCCCCATTGACAGCATTTACACACAATTACACTATAAGGATAGCGCTCTATTCGTCGATACCGGTTATGCGTTCGGAATATTGAAGGTGGCCGACTCTTCACAGGCGCCTTTCGGTCTTGAATCTATCTCTGGCACTTTCTCATATGATGTTAGCCTGAGCGGCAGGTTGGATAGTCTGAGGGGCCAGTTAAGAGCCGAAGCCGGATCGCTACGCTATCAGGGATACAGTGTAGATTCAGCGACAGTCTCCGCGTCCATTAATGGCCATCTTGTACAGCTCACAGACCTGAATATCTATTACGGACATCTTCGTCTGAGTTCCGACGGAGAATTTGATCTGACTGCGAATGAGGGGGAAATAAAGGCAAACCTTTGGGAGCAAGCTGACAGTGGTGTTGATTCTGGATATGACTCAATATCTGTCGGGAGCCGGTGGATCAGTGCGGGTCAGGTTACCGCTCTGTTTCAACTTCTACCTGATAGGCAATTTGCCGTTGATGCTGGCGGCACTGGGTTGCGGATAGGCTCACTGCTCCGGTCGATGTTTGATACGCTTCGTATTGATGGTGATCTGAGTTTTAATCTGATATTCGCAGGCAATACAGTTAACCCTGTTACGGAACTGTCGGCTATTATTCGATCTGTCGAGTTGCCGCAAGCATCCTTGGACTCTGTCTCAATTTCTGCTTCGCTATACGCTGATACATTGCGTATCAAAGACGTCGAGCTTTATGCCTACCACCAAAAACTGGCGGCGCAAGCTGTGTTATGGCTTGAGCGAAATCAGGATAGCAGTTTGACATTCTCTGACGAAAGCCGGTTTGAAGGATCTGTCGACATTAACAACTTCGATCTGGCTGTTTTTTCACCCTTTCTGACTCCGGGGGAAGAGATTGCTGGCACTGGCTCAGCAAAGCTCAGTTGGGATGGTAAGCTGTCACATCCTTCTGCCCAGGGATTCTTGAATGTCTTCGATGCCAGGTACCTCGCAGATTCAGCTTCCGTTCCAATTACGGGGATTGATGTGCGACTGACACTTCGCGATTCACTTATCTCGATCGATACCGCCATGGCAGTGATTGAGGGTTTTCCGATATATTTGAACGGCTCTGCCATTGTCGATAGGGAAAACCGTCTGACTATAGACCTGTCAGCAACTTTGGCTGACATCGGCTCTGTGGTGGTAGACGGAACCATCTCTTCTGATTCAATTAATCTCAAAACCGCATCAGATAGATTTCGTCTGGGAGTACTGAGGCCTTTCTTGAAAGGCGTGGATTCGCTCGATGGTACTTTAACTTGCGATCTTAGGATAACCGGATCCACACACAATCCTGAAGTGGTCGGTAGGATCAACATTGACGACCTGGGACTAATCTCACAAGAATACTACACAACACTCGGCAACGGTCGCGGACAAGTACGATTTGACTCTTATCGGATCATCATTGATTCATTAACGGGCGACGTGAATGGAGGTACGGTTCTGCTGGCCGGAAACATTACTCTTGACCAGAAGCAGATCACCGACATTGATATTCATTTATACACGAGTCGCTTGCGATTTAGTGACCCAAAGATATTCTTGCTGCAAATCGATACGTCACACATTGCCTGCGGTCGACGTGCGGGCAACTATGTGATCAGCGGTGATATTCACCTTGGCGAGAGCCGTCTGACGGCGCGATTCCGCCCTCAGACCATACTTCCCTGGGCGCAGTCGGCGGAAACGGTTGAATGGGAGCTGCCCGCGATGGTAGAGCAAGCCAAACTTGATATCCAAATCAGAGAAAGCGACCGGCTCTGGGTAGACAACAACCTGGCGCGTATTCGGATACACGCTGAGCTGGGCATTATCGGGACGCTCGTTCGTCCTAACCTTAGCGGTATGATTAACATAGAGGAAGGCTATCTGCTGTATCTGGACAGACGGTTTAAGGTTAGTCAGGGATCCGTTTATTTCAGCGATCCCGCTCGTTTTAACCCAGATATTCTTTTACGCGCCGGTACTCAGGTCACGAGCTATCAGCGCCTGGCGGCCACCAAGTATGTTGTCACTATTCAGGCAGAGGGCCCTTTGGATCAATTGAAAGTGGATATTGTTTCTGAGCCGCCGCTGGACAAGTCGGATATTGTAGCGTTGTTAACCCTCGGAGCTACACGAACCCAGTTGGCCGGCAAGGATAAGGAAGGCAAAAAAGGTGGAGTCAAAGACGTTTTGTTGGACCGGGCCACCATGCTCTCCAGCCAGCGTGTCTCAGGATACGTATCGAACAAAGTAGGGACTTTCTTTGGATTCGATGAATTTACGGTTGAGGGAAATCTGTTTCAGTTTGATAAATCATGGGGACCACAACTGCTGGCGTCACGTCGACTCTCCGAACGGGTCGAGCTTACTTACACGACGACTGTCGGGCGATTGAATGACCAGGGTGTTCGGCTCGGCTACCGTCTCACTCCACGACTCTCTCTGCAAGGCCAAACCGACCGCTACGGAAGAACGCTGCTCGATCTCAAGTACGGATTCAGGTTTAGATGAGACGGTTGATCTGCATCATTTTCTCCGTAGCGGTCTGCTTACTCGGCAGTATCAATGACGCTCAGGCCAGCGACAAAAAGAGACTTAAAGTCCGACAAGTCACTTTCGAGGGCAACATCGCTTTCAAGGCCGATCGATTGGAGGGGCTTATGCTGACCCGAACTTCACGGTTTCTGTCCCGGTCCTACTACTATCCGGAAGTCTTCGCTGACGACATTGACAACTTGGTGGCCTTTTACCGACAAAACGGGTACTTCGAAGCGCAGGTGGTTGATACTCTTGTACATACTGACACTGTCGAGCAATCTGTGGATATAACTATCCGTGTGGACGAGGGAGAACTTACACGCGTCGAAGGTGTGACTATCTTTGGAAACCAGTTCTTTGCTGATTCCGTTCTGCGTTCTCATATCAAGCTCCAAAACGGAGATCCATTGCTCAGACGAGCCATTCAGGATGGCGTTATGTCAATACTAAGCTATTATGCCGAAAACGGCTTTCTCGACGCCTCAGTCACGCCGAATGTCCAGATCAATCAAGATGTACACCTGGCAGTGATAGATATTGTCATTGAGGAACGCTCCCGGGCGAAGATTAATAGCATACGCATACAGGGCCTGCAAAGGACCAGGCGGCGCGTTGTCACCCGCGAGCTTTCGTTTCAACCGGGAGAAATTATTAAGTATTCACGGTTATTGGAATCACAGCGACGCTTGTACCTGACCGGTCTTTTTGAGAGCGCCTTTGTTCGTCCGGTTCCGTCTTCAAGAGATGACTCCACAGCCAAAGACGTCCTGATTGAATTGAAAGAGAAGCCGTCCAGTGAGTTCGGTGTCATGATTGGTTACGGGTCAATTGAAAAAATCCGCGGCCGTATCGAGCTTACCACGTCAAACCTGGCAGGGACTGCCCGTCAGATGGGAACCGCTCTTGAGGCCAACTTTATCGAGCAGGGCATCAGCGGTTCCTTCACGGAGCCGTGGACTTTCGAGACACGTTGGCGTACAGACATCAACATCTTCCTGCAATTCCGACAGGAGCCGGGGTATAAGACGCGAACACTCGGTGCCCGTGTGACCCTGGGACGGAGCATAGGATTTCATACGACGGTTGCAACGAGCTACCGCTTCGAGAATACTAATATAACCGATGTGACAGCATTGGCGTATCCTAAAGACTTGGATCCTCGCGTGCGTAGTCTTTCCCTGTCAATCACTCATGATACCCGTGATAACTTGTTTGACACTCAATCAGGTACTTATATCGACTGGACAAACGAACTGGCCGGCAGCTTCCTGCAAGGATCGAATACGTTCGCACGGTCAGTAGTTACACTGAAGGTATTCAAGCCACTTGGCCGAGAGGTGGTTGTAGGTTCAGCATTTGAGATCGGCTGGATGGACTTTTTCGGTGCGTCCGAGGAAATTCCTCTTAACGAGCGCTTTTACACCGGTGGGCCGACCTCTCTAAGAGGTTTCGGCTACCAGCTCGTCGGCCCGCTCGACGAGAATGGCAAACCCTTAGGGGGGCAATTCAAAATCGTCTGGAATCTTTTCGAGTTAAGAAAAGCGATTTACAAACTGCTGGGCGCTGCCGCCTTTGTTGACATTGGTAATGTTTGGACGGATATCGGCGCTTTCCGCATGGGAGACCTACGACCATCGGTAGGGATCGGTCTTCGGTTCAACTCCCCAATAGGTATCGTCCGTCTCGATTATGGTGTAAATGTCGACCGAAAGGAAATGGAAAGCCAAAGCAAGCTCTTCCTCAGCATGGGGCAGGCATTTTGATATCAAGACGCAAGTATGTGAATAATAAAACTACTTGGAGGTGATTATGGATGTACAAGAAGTAGTACAGCGGGGAACAGCATGGCTGCTCACAGGCGGCCTGCGAATTCTTGTTATTATTGCGTTGATGCTTGTCGCTTTGCGCTTGGCCAAGGTCTTTTCAAAGAGGATGTTTGGGGTATTCTTGAAAAAAGACGTGGAAAGTGAAGCGCGTAAGCGTGCGAGCACGTTGGGCTCGCTGTTTCGCTATGTTATGGTGGTCACAATACTCATTACAGCCTTTATAATGGTTCTGGGAGAGCTTGGAATCAAGATTGGTCCTATTCTGGCGGCAGCAGGTGTGGTAGGCCTCGCTCTTGGGTTTGGCTCGCAGCATTTGGTAGAGGATATAATTAGCGGCTTCTTTATCCTGCTTGATGATGAAATTCGTGTGGGTGACTATATTCAGACTGCGGACAAAGGCGGGATAGTGGAGCGTGTTAACCTCCGCATGACTGTTCTCAGGGATTTTAGTGGGAACGTTCACTACATTCGAAATGGCCGGGTTGACATCGTAACCAACATGACCAAGGAGTATTCCCGATACGTCTATGATATCGGGGTAGCATACAGGGAAGATGTTGACGAAGTATTTGAGGTCATTCGGCAAGTTGATGAGAAGATGCGTGAGGATCCTGAATATGGCCAGTATATCCTTGAACCGATTGAAGTGATGGGCCTCGATCGATTTGCAGACTCCGCTTTAATAATCAAGGCCCGCACAAAGACTAAACCGATCAAACAATGGCGGGTGGCGCGTGAGTTCAACCGGCGTCTAAAGAAGGCATTCGATG
>Ga0315551_10003139_pt1 | contig 11819 bp, 10 predicted proteins | sample SalMarSW160290MG_FD_203678 | JGI IMG/M metagenome (GOLD analysis project Ga0315551, IMG submission 203678) | Salt marsh sediment microbial communities from the Plum Island Ecosystem LTER, Massachusetts, United States - Salt Marsh Sediment SW1602-90 ... | reverse complement strand
GGCCCTGAATGTCTGAACCTTTACCATACTTTTCGTCCAGCCGGTTCGATGAGCGGTTTCGACGACATCACAACCTTCGAGATATCGTAAAGTCAATACGAGCCTGTCACGCGGTGGTAATTGCCCTAAAAGATTATGAAGAAGCTCAGCGGCCCGGCTTGAGTCGATTTCTTCAGGCGATTCGGTAGTGAGCCGGTCCCATTCCTCGAAGCTGAATCTCTCGAATTTCTTTTCCCGTGCTTTTTGTTTCCAGTAGCGATAACCGACGCGAGTGGCGATTCTTGTCAGCCAATGAGTAAACGGCGCTCTCTCCTTATAGGTAGCTAAGCTGATATACGCCTCGACAAAAACATCCTGCACGAGTTCTTCGTGTACCGTTTGGTTTCGACTGAATCGCCACATTATTTTTCCGATTTCCTGCTGATGCCGTTCTATCAGCCTTTTATATGCATCCGGGTCACCCTGACGACTTAAGCGCACATCGCCGATATCCAAAGATTGTTCTATATCTGGATTTTGCTCGCCGGTACGGTCTATCATCAATTTTACCTTTTCAGATAAGATTCCCGTCAAATATAAAACAAAAGTCCATTCCGGGCTTATAACAAAACTTTTATTTATTGTAAATATGGCCATTTAAGATTAACCGATTTCAGTTACATATTCATTGAAATGTTCATTTTTTAAATCGGGCAGGCCCCACCGTTATTGCCTAGCCGGTGGGGCGTTGCTCTGTAATTACATTGTCTTAGTTCTCGATATCAGGTTCTACTTCCGGTGGGTATTCCTGCTCACCGACAGGGCCGCGTCTAAAGCCCTGACGTAAGCCGCGTCTTTGACGGGGCCCCTGGCGTCTTTCCGAGTCGATTCCGCGTTTTCCTTCACGGCCTTGTTCCATGTCCTGACCTAAGCCGCGTCTTTGACGGGGCCCCTGGCGTCTTTCCGAGTCGATTCCGCGTTTTCCTTCACGGCCTTGTTCCATGTCCTGACCTAAGCCGCGTCTTTGACGGGGCCCCTGGCGTCTTTCCGAGTCGATTCCGCGTTTTCCTTCGCGGCCTCGTTCCATGTCCTGACGTAAGCTGCGTTTTTGACCGAAACTCTCTACTTTATGAAGTCTTAATTCAGAATCACATACCGGACAACGGCAGGTATTCTGGCGTAAACCGCGCCTTTGGCCGCGACCTTCTCTTGCATTGCGACCGGATCCTCGACCTTGATCAATATCCTCTCGTAAGCCGCGCCTTTGGCGAATATTCTGTTGTCCTTCCGGAGTGTTTCTGTGTCCCTGTTCACGTCCCCGGCCTAAACCCTGGCGAGGGCCTTGTCTTTGACCTATACCTCGTTCCGCATCCGGGCCAATTCCACGACCATCTTCACGGCCTCGGCCAAGGCGCTCTTGCTGGCCCCGTCTTTGGTAGGGACGTTCTGAATTGGGGTCGAATTCAGGCCCATCAACGGAACCATATCCTAAACCCCGATGTAAACGCTGTCTTTGGCCGTACTCTTGTGGAATTTGCTGTTCCTTCTCGGTATCCATACGAGCTGCCATAACATCTCCAGCCAGAAGGAAAACTACAAATCCGATTAGAATAACCGCTGCTTTGTATTGTTTCTTTTTCATTTTCGGCTCCTTTCAATAAGCATCGAATCATCTTGATTTATGGGCTCTACTCCTGGGCCCTTCAACAGGATAGTGGAAGCCGAAAGGCAAAGGTTACACCTTGCAGGGAAATTCTTTGGAAAATTACGAAATGTAAGATATATGCTCATACTGATTGCCGTTTATTGTATTATTACCGCTGTATAAAGGTATAGACGGGCCGGAAGGAGAGTTTATTGCCCCGAATTGGGCTTGTTATAAAGGGGCTTATTTTTTGTTGTTTTTAGTTTGTGACTTTAGCAGGCCGTAGTTCTCTTTCTCGGACAGGACCACCCACGCCCGCCAGTCCTTTTTCGTGATTCGCACAGGCTCAATTGTTTTGATGTCTTTAAGCCAGACTAAGAATCCGAATCTGGATTCCATTTTACTTTGCCAGTATTCGTCACCGCCGCCGATGTCGTGGTTATATTTGTTCTTTATTTCGAGAATTTTTTCCGGCGTCAGGTATTCATAATTTTTGACCGCTTCGACCGTAGCTGTTGCGCAAACCGGCCCGGAACTTTCCTTTATATATAATTTGTCGCCGGCGAAAACCCGCCCGAAACCGTGATGTCTTGTCTTAGTCAGTCGCAATTCGATTTTTTTCCGACCTTCGAGAATTGCATTTAAATAAGACTGTTTCAGAATGACCAGATGGTAGTTTGTCATATTTGTATTAAACTTCTCGTTTTCTCAGCATCTCGGATACTGTTTTAATGTGTTCGGGAGCTGTTCCACAGCAGCCACCCACGATGTTTGCACCGGCGTTTATGCACTCTGAAATACCTGCTGCGAACGATGCCGGTGACATTTCGAATATTGTTTTATCTCCAACCAGTTTGGGCTTGCCGGCATTCGGCTGCGCAAGCAGGGGAAGTGACGTCGCGGCCCTTAAAATAGAGATTACGACCGCTATCTGAGACGGATCGAGACTGCCGCAGTTTGCCCCGACAACATCCGCACCGGCATCTGTCAGTTTTTTTGCGCACTGTTCGGCCGAATCGCCCATTATCGTTCTACTGCCTTTTTGCTCGGTATCGAATGCTATCGAGACAATTGTCGGCAGCGAGAAATTCTCTTTGCACGCTTTGAGGGCACACATTGCTTCGCGCAGGTCGAATACGGTCTCGATTAAAAAACCGTCCGCACCGGCTTCGGCCAGGATTTGGGCCTGCTCTTTGAATGCATCGTAAAACTGCGTTTCTGTAAAAGTGCCGTATGGTTCGAGCAGTTGGCCGGTCGAACTTAAATTTCCCAGTACATATTGCCCCTGGTCGGCGGCTTTTTTTGCCAGTTCGACGCCGGCTTTGTTGACATCCCGTACCGAAATATTCAGGTTGTGTTTTTCGATATATATGCGGTTCATCGTTAGGGTATTTGCGGTCAGTGCATCGCAGCCGCAGCTTGCGTATTCCCGCTGTATTTCAAGAACGATCTCCGGATTATCGAGATTATTACCCGCCCGGCCCATAATGCCGCGTTTGTCTAACTCGGTCCCTATTGCCCCGTCGAGCAGGAAAACCTCTTTATTTTTGATAGCGTCTAACAAGTTCATAATAAATTCTTTATAAATTTTAGGGCTGTGATTTCAGTCAGTTTCTCCCTAAGTACGGCTTGCTTTTACAGTTTTACAGTTGGAACAATACAAAGGTTCCGCTAATTTATCAATGCTTTTTTAATACTGTTCGGGTAACTGCTATTGTTCTTTGACGAACGACCCTGCAGAGTCTATAATCATTGGGTCTTGATAAAGGATGATCATATGGAGACTATTTTTGCCGTTGTAGTTATTGTTTTGGTTCTGGTTGTGTTGGGTCTTTTGGTTTGGCTTATTGTTTCCAATTCCGCCAATGCTCAGAAGATGGCCGGCCATCAGGCTTCGATGAGCCTTTTACAGCAGCAGTTGGATGCATTGAAGACAACTCAGGAAGACACCAAAGAGAAACTGCAAAAATCATTGCTGGACGGCCAAACCAATATCAGTCGAGGTATGCAGGCCAGCCAGGAAGTTCTCGGCCGGCTCAATAAGCAAATCGGCGAACTGCAGGGCACGAATAAGCAAATGATGCAGATTGGAAGCGAAGTCAGGCGGCTCCAGGATATTCTCAGCTCACCCAAGCTCCGCGGCCAGATGGGTGAATGGTCGCTCGAAAATCTTCTCTCGCAAATCCTGCCGAAAGACAGCTACAAACTCCAGTACACATTCAAGGACGGCAAAACAGTCGATGCGCTGATACAAATGCCCGGCTTTTCAGTCTCCGTCGATGCAAAATTTCCACTGCCGAGCTTCGAGAAAATAGTTAAGGCTGAAACCGAGGAAGAAAAACCGAAGCTTCGCAGACAGTTTATCAAGGATTGTATGACTCATATCGACAAAATCGCCGGTGATTATATACGGCCGGCCGAGGGGACGTTGGATTTTGCAATAATGTACGTACCGGCTGAAAATATCTATTATGAAACGATTGTTAAATATGCCGGCGAGACGCAGGATATTTTACAGTATTGCTTCGATAAAAAGGTAATTCCGGTTTCGCCGAACCTCTTGTATGCATATCTGATGACGGTGGCGATGGGCCTTCACGGGCTGCAGATTGAAAAACAGGCCGCTGAAATTCGCCAGAATCTAAAAAGGCTTAACGCCTCCTTTTCCGATTTCGGCGGGACATGGGATATTCTCGGCAAGCATCTGCGGAACGCCTACAGCCAGTACGATGAAGGACAGAAAAAGCTGGACCGATTCGGAATGCAGCTCGACCAGATTCAAACCGAGGAAACAAATGATTCATAAAAATAATTTATGATGAGGTTTTGCCGGGATATCGAGATAACGAAAGGGGAAAAATGGGACTTGATAAAAATAAATATATGCTGTTTGCCGTTGTTGCGATTGCAATGTCCCTTCCTATCGGGACTTTCTGTACGGCCCAGACGAACGAAAATACCGGCGCATCCGAATCGGTCATAGAATTACAAAAAGGCACGGCATTGGTTTTTGCGGGGCCGCAGCAAGCAAAGGAACGCCTGACGACAAAAGACGATTTTATTAAAAATCTTAGCCCGTTCGACCGCTCGGCGAGAATGAAGACGGACAAATCCGTATCGCAAGAAGAATACCTCAAGTTTATTGCAGAGCAGGTCCTGCCTTGGACCGCCGGTGAAAAAGACCGTATCAATGGCATGGTTGAATCTATAGCGAACCGGATTAAAAGTCTGAAATTGAATCTACCGCCGAAAATATTACTGGTAAAAACAACGGGCTGGGAAGAAGGTGGGGCCTCCTACTGCAGGCCGAATGCGATTATACTGCCCCAGGGTGCGTTGACCGCGATAAACGTCGATCTGGAAAAAGTGCTAATCCACGAGCTCTTTCACATTATATCGACAAACAACTCGAAGCTGAAAGAGGCTTTGTATGAAGTGATAAATTTTAACAATTGCAACGACATCGAGCTGCCGGAAAAAATTCGCGAAATAAAAATAACAAATCCCGACGGATTCAGGAACGACCACTACGTTGAAGTAAAGTACGAAGATGGTGTTATCCAGGTCGTCCCGATTCTGTATTCTTATTCTGAAAAATACGATGTCACTATGGGAGGCGAGTTCTTTTTCTATTTGAGGGTAAATCTGCTTGCGGTGGAAAAAACCGGTGATAAATGGCGATACAAGCGTGACGATAACGGCGAACCTGTGCTGTTGGAATTGGAGGATGTTCCGGATTACTACGATAAAATCGGCTTGAATACGGATTTCGTTATTCACCCGGACGAAATACTCGCCGAGAATTTTGTTCTCATGGTGCAGGGAACCAAGCCGGTTAAAACCGAATGGGTGATCGAAAAAATGAAAATAGTATTCCAGAAAGAGGCCGGCAAAAGCCCTGGAATCAGTTAAAATCATTCGTTCGTCTTTTATATTGGAATTCGATACAGGAGCACCTTATGTCTGATGTTTATGATTGCATTATTATCGGGGCCGGACCGGCGGGGCTTGCGGCTGCCCTTTATACCTCCCGTGACAGGCTCAAAACCATCGTCCTTGAAAAGTTCATGCCGGGCGGACAAATTAATAATACCGAAAGGATCGAAAACTATCCCGGCATCGAGCGCATCGACGGCCCCGGCCTGATTGCACAAATGCAGAAGCAGGTCGAAAATTTCGGCGCCGAAATTAAAAACGGCTGCGAAGTGACCTCGCTGGAAAAACAAAAGGATTCGAATATCGCCGTTTATTGCGACAAGGGAAAATACACCGCAAGGGCCGTTATTCTGACTCCCGGCAGTGACTATCGCAAACTCGGCGTTCAGGGCGAGGATAAGTTTCGCGGTTCGGGCGTCAGCTACTGCGGCACATGCGATGCACCGTTTTTTAAGGGCAAACATGTCGTCGCCGTCGGGGGCGGCAATACCGCCGTGGAGGAAACCCTGCACCTGACCAAATTCGCCGAGAAGGTGACGATGATTCACCGCAGGGACGAATTCAGGGCGTCGAAAATCCTGTTCGAGGAGCTTGTGGAAAAAGCCAAAGAGCCGAGCTCGAATCTGATTATCAAGTACAGCACAATAGCAACCGCCATCGAAGGGGAAAATAAGGTCGAGTCGGTCAAACTTAAAAACGTTAAAAACAATGAGCAGGAGGATTATCCCTGCGATGGAGTATTCATATTTGTCGGCATGGAGCCGAACACAGATTTTTTGAAAGGTTTTGTGGAACTGACCGACGGGGGATTTATCAGGTGCGATTGTGCATACCTTCGCACTTCTGTTCCGGGCGTGTTTGTCGCCGGCGATTGCAGGATAGGTGCTGCTATGCAGTTGGCTACGGCCGCAGGCGACGGAGTCGTCGCCGCTATGATGCTCAAACAATATTTCCGCGACCCGAACTGGTGGAACAAATCGGTAGGTGATATGCCTGGGCCGGGAGGGTGGTAAGCTAAAATACCGAAAAAAAAGAAATGTTTCGTGCTGCTTATCGGTTTTTTAGGCATGTTTCGTTGACGTGCTCGAGTAATTCGAGTATTATAGCGGCCGAATGGAACTATATGACAGCCGGAGCGAAAGTTCCGTGCAGAATATTCGTTGAAAGGATTTGATTATGGCAGGCAATGTGATTGAATTGACGGATGCTATGTTTGACAACACTGTACATAATTCTGATGTGCCGGTGCTGGTTGATTTCGGGGCGGAATGGTGCGGGCCGTGCAGAATGATAGGTCCCATCATCGAGGAAATCGCAAATGAATACGCAGGTAAAGCAAAATTCTGCAAGGTCGATACCGACGAAGCTCGCGACAGCGCTATGGAGTTTGGCATAAGTGCGATACCGACCATCATTTTATTCAAGAACGGCCAGGTGGAAAAGAAATGGGTCGGTTTAACCAGTAAAAAAGATATTTCTGCGGCGATTGACGAATTACTCTGAAATAAAAACAACTTGTTTTACATTTCTATATAATGACCTATGAAGATTTGAAAGGCAGGAAGGTTTTGGTGACCGGCTCCAGTAGTGGAATCGGTGTGGCGACAGCGATTCTGTTCGGAAAACAGGGCTGTTTTGTCGGCGTACACTATTTCCAGACGCCTGAAGGTGCAGAAAAAACTCTTGAACAGGTCAGGCAGGGCGGCGATGGTATTCTGCTTTGTGCCGATGTGCGGGACCAAAAGCAGGTCGAAGAGATGGTCGGGCAGTTTGCCGGCTGGGCCGGGGGTATAGATATTCTTGTCAATAATGCCGGCTCGCTCATTAAAAGAGAGCCTCTTGAAGCTGCGACTCTGGATTATCACGAGGATATTTTCGCCACGAACGTTCGCAGTATTTTTTTGGTTACCAGAGCGGCGCTGCCTTATCTGAAAAAAAGTAAAGGTAATATTGTCAATATAGGTTCGGTTGCCGGTCATACCGGCGGCGGTTACGGCGCCGGATTGTATGCCGGTGCAAAGGCCGCAGTTGCAACTGAGACAATAGCTATGGCGACGGAATTTGCACAATATGGAATTCGTGTCAACAGCGTCCTGCCCGGTTTTATTGAGACGCGCTTCCACCAGAGGTTCAGTGATGAGAGGCGCAGGAAAGAAGTCGCCGGTCAGACCCCGCTTGGCAGGAACGGCACCGCCGAAGATATCGCCAAAGCGGTTTTATTTCTGGCAAGCGAAGCGGCCGGTTTTATCACCGGTGAATATATTGCCGTCAACGGTGGCCTTTATATGAGGGCCTGAAAAAAACGCCTTTGAAATTGATAGTAATTTTCCGGTATATAATTCATGTATAGTGCCGATTGAAAGTGATTAACGGATAGAAGCGATAAAAACACAGGATAAAACTTAAATGCTACTTTCAGCACGGATGCAAAAAAAACAATGGGAGGTTCGGCCGCCGGACCAGCGAAGCACGCAGCTTGCCAAATCGCTGAAAATCTCGACCCTTTTGGCGCAGTTGTTGATTAATCGCGATATAACCGATACCCAACAGGCGAATGTTTTTTTGCAGCCGAAATTGAGCGGGCTCATCGATCCGTCGGAGATGCCGGGAATGAAACCGGCGGTTGACCGGTTGAAACGGGCCATCAGGAATAAGGAAAAAATCACTGTTTACGGCGATTACGATGTGGACGGTATCACAGGTGTGTCCATTCTTTGGCAGGTACTCAGGCTGCTCGGTGCCGATGTCGATTATTATATTCCCCATCGTATCGATGAAGGTTACGGTCTCAATGAAGAAGCCGTCCAGAGCCTCTCGGAAGCCGGCAGTAAACTTTTAGTTACCGTTGATTGCGGCGTTACGGCGGTAAACTCCGCTGAACTGGCCCGACAAATAGGGCTTGATCTGATAATAACAGACCATCACCAGTTCGAGGACCAACTGCCACAGGCTGCCGCGATTGTGCATCCGTCACTGGAAGAATCCTATCCGAACAAGGATTCGGCGGGGGCAATGGTTGCTTTCAAATTGGCCTGGGCGATTGCGAACGAATTCAATTCGGGCCCGAAACTCTCACCGGATGTACGGGCGTTTATGATAAACGCAACGAGCCTTGCAGCGATGGGGACAATTGCCGATGTCGTGGACCTGCGCGGCGAGAACAGGGTTTTGGCAAGCTACGGACTCAAGGCTCTGCCTGATTGCGAATTGTCCGGCATACAGGCCCTGATAGAAACGGCCGGCCTGACCGGTCACCGGCTCGATAGTTTTCACATCGGTTTCCGGCTTGCGCCGATGCTCAATGCGGCCGGACGAATGGGACATGCGAGGTTGGCCGTTGAACTGCTTACATCCGTCAGCCAGGTTCGTTCGATGCAGATAGCCGAATATTTGAAAGAACAGAACGGTCAGCGCCAAAGGTGTGAGCGGAAGATATTCAAGCAGGCCTGCGAAATGATAGTTCAGCGGGATTTGAACCATCCCGACCGAAAAAGCATCGTCCTTGCAGGTGAGAACTGGCATATAGGTGTAATAGGTATTGTCGCATCGAGAATTGTGGACAAATACCATCGTCCGACGATTATGATAGGACTTCCGTTTAATAATATTTCACAGGACGATGGCCTGTCTGAATTTGGAACGGCGGAAATCGGTATGGCCCAGGGGTCGGCCCGTTCGATACCGGGATTCTGCATGCTCAGCGGGCTTCGGGCGTGCTCGGGGTATTTGAATAGTTTCGGCGGGCACAAAATGGCTGCCGGTATGACTATAAAGGCCGAGAAGATAGACCCATTCGCTCTCGAATTCGAGACCTACGCAAAACAAAACCTCAATGACGATGATATCACCACCAAGCTTCGTATCGATGCAATTGTTCCGTTGGGTCAGTTCCAAAAAGAGACGGTTCAGGAATTGCAGATGCTCGGCCCGTTCGGCGAAGGAAATCCCGAGCCGGTTTTCGCCACGAAAGGTCTGCGTCTTGCCTCGCCGCCCAAAAGGGTAGGCATAGGAGGAGAACATCTTCAGCTTATAGTCACCGATAATACGGCGACGATACGCTGTATAGGCTTTGGGTTCGGCAGGCTGGAAAAAAAGATGCTCGAACACGAATTTTTCAACGCTGCTTACCAGCCTCAGTTCAATACCTACAACGGCAATACGAACGTGGAACTTGTTCTTGCCGATATTCAGTTCGAATAAAATCTGCGTTATTCGATGTCACTTGTTAACCGTGACTTTTTCAATTTTGAACCGGCCTAACGTGGTTGCCAAATTGAGAAAGTCTCCCGGTTCGCCGTTGCCTGTTGCCAGAGCGATATGACCCGCGTCGTAACCGCCGCGACCGGTTCCCTTGAAGGCCGCATCGAGTCCGATCCATTTGCCGCCGATATATGCCTGTGTCCATGCATGTCCGCCGAAGCCTCTCATGCCTGCAAAATCGTCCACGTACGCAATTCCTGCAACCACCTGGGCCGGTATTCCGACCGCTCGGCACAAAGCCGCCGTCAATACGGCAAATTCCGTACAGTCACCCTGTTTGCTCTGAGCTACTTCCGATGCCGATGCGTAGCCGACGGACAGACTTGTATTATTAATGTATCCGGCGACAAAGGCTTCGATTTTTTTTGCAGCCTCGGCAGCGTCTTTGGTTCTGCCGACGGCCCGGCGGGCGAGCTTAACGATTTGTTCGTCGTTACTTTGCAGGAACCTTGTCGGCTCGATTGCCTCAAGGATTGCAGTGTCATTGCCTTTGTATGGAAAACCGGTTCCGGCGGGCGCGACGACAGGCTTGACCGTAATAATGACATCCCCGTCGGGGAGTTTTTGCACTTTTTGGTTGTCGTTGGATGGTATCATAAATTCCGCCGTTTCATCGGTGCGACTCAGTTGGTATGTAATCGATTCGGCCGAGCCGACGTTTTTCAAGGGTTGCGGACTGGCCAGGAACATTTTTTCCACCACTTCGAGCACGTCATTTTCGCCTAATGCAAATTCCTTAGTGCACGCGACCTGCTCGATAGTCATACCCATTATGGGCATAACACTTTTTTGGAGCCGTAGATCGTCGTCGTAATATTCGGTGCCGGTAATTGAGCCGAACTGCGGAAGACTTGCCGTGCTGGAAACCATCGTAAGTGCCACAACCCGCCCCAACAGGTCAACGTTTTGTTTGGAGCCTACCTCGACTTCAACGTTAATAGCCTGCATTGTACTGGGCTCGAATATCTTTGCAGTATAGCTTGTACCTTCTTTGAGGCCGTGTTTAATAAGCAGCAGGCGCATACCTTCGTTCATTATCGCGCCGCCGGGCCATTGGGATTCTATTTGCTGTTGACCGGTGTTGACGATTAACTTTCCCTGCTCGTCGATCGTTGCGGTTGTTTTGGTCGCAATCAGTCCCAGGGTCTGTTCAAGCTCAAAACCAACGGGCTTTCCATCTGTGGTCTCGAATGAAACCGCCTTGGTCTGGACACTTACCGGTATTCCTGTTCGACTAAGAGTTATTAGAAGCTCTAAGGTAGTAGTGACTTTTGAATTTTCAACGGCACGCTCTTGTATGGCATAACCGACCTTTTTGCTTTCCAGAAACAGGGCAAAGTATTCGATTTCCTCCGGCTGGATTTGTTCGGTGGTGGTCTTCTGAGCCGCTCCCGTTCGCGGTGTAGATTGCTCCTGGTCGAGCGGCGTTTTTTTACGGCAGCCGGTTGTATTTATTGCAGTTAATACCAAACAAAAATAAATAAGACACCGGGTCTTCATAATCGGATTCCTTTCTTGTCATAGTCAATTTTTATGCAGTTCTAATTATCAATCGTTATCGCGGGCAATTATAAGCCGGATTCGCTGTTCCTGCCACAATCCTTTCGAGTAAGACTAAAATATCTGAAGAAGGCCCTCTGTTTTTACAGGATGCTTGGTATTTTTGCAGGACTACATGGAGTATTATTGTATTATTATGCACCTTGGTCTAAAATAGCCGTGAATCGATAATCGCAGAATGTAAATGGTCTTATTGTTTTTGCCAAATAGATACTCAATCTGAAATTATGACATTTGAAGAATTATTATCTCTGGCCTCGTCGAAAAATCCGCCACGAATCCAAACCGACTCCCGTCTTATCCGTGATGGCGATATTTTCGTGGCTGTCAAAGGCACTGTTTACGACGGTCATGATTTTATCGACCAGGCCCTGGCGAACGGTGCCGGATATATTGTATGTGAACACAATACACAACATAAGGCTGTCATCGTCAAGGA